>PDWI01001879.1_pt1 | contig 32634 bp, 37 predicted proteins | sample 1430891 | NCBI WGS metagenome assembly PDWI01 (sample SAMN01162508, study PRJNA174530) | Oral metagenome, whole genome shotgun sequencing project. | biome: Marine environment; feature: Marine mammal; material: Swab sample of the gingival sulcus; isolation source: swab sample of gingival sulcus... | reverse complement strand
TAAAGGAGAATATTCGATGAATGGTGTAGTTAGTCAGATAATGGGACCAGTAGTTGACGTTGATTTCAACGAAGATTACTTGCCTAAGATCAATGAAGCTCTAGTGGTTGATTTTGAAGCTGATGGTCAAAAGCAATCCCTAGTTTTAGAAGTTGGTGCCCACCTAGGAGATGGAAGAGTTAGAACTATTGCTATGGACATGAGTGAGGGTTTAAGAAGAGGTTTGCCTGTTCGTGCTACTGGCGATAGTATAAAAGTTCCAGTTGGCGAAGAAGTGTTAGGACGCATCTTAAACGTTGTTGGTGAGGTTATCGATGAGGGCGAAGAGTTAAAAACCGATGCAAAATGGTCAATCCATAGAGATCCACCTCCGTTTGAAGAACAAAGCACAAAAAGTGAGATTTTTGAAACTGGTATAAAGGTTGTTGATCTACTTGCCCCCTATGCAAAAGGTGGTAAAGTTGGCTTGTTTGGTGGTGCCGGTGTTGGTAAAACTGTTATTATCATGGAGCTTATTCACAATGTTGCTTTCAAACACAGCGGTTATTCAGTTTTTGCTGGTGTTGGTGAAAGAACAAGAGAGGGAAATGACCTTTACCATGAGATGAAAGAATCAAACGTACTTGATAAAGTTGCCCTATGCTACGGACAGATGAATGAGCCTCCAGGGGCAAGAAACAGAATTGCGCTAACTGGTCTTACAATGGCTGAATATTTTAGGGATGAAATGGGACTTGATGTTTTGATGTTTATCGATAATATCTTTAGATTTTCTCAATCTGGAGCTGAAATGTCAGCACTTTTAGGACGTATTCCTTCTGCGGTTGGATATCAGCCAACACTTGCTAGTGAGATGGGGCGTTTCCAAGAGAGAATTACATCAACCAAAAAAGGCTCAATCACTTCAGTTCAAGCTGTTTATGTACCAGCTGATGACTTAACTGACCCAGCTCCTGCAACTGTTTTTGCCCACCTAGATGCAACAACGGTTCTAAATCGTGCCATTTCGGAAAAAGGTATTTATCCTGCGGTTGATCCACTTGATTCAAGTTCACGTATGCTTGATCCTCAAATCCTAGGCGAAGATCACTACGAAGTAGCTCGTGGGGTTCAAGCAGTATTACAAAAGTATAAAGATTTGCAAGATATTATTGCGATTTTGGGTATGGATGAGCTTAGCGAGGAAGATAAGGTTGTGGTTGATAGGGCAAGAAAAATTGAGAAATTTTTGTCTCAACCATTCTTTGTTGCCGAGGTTTTCACAGGAAGTCCTGGAAAATATGTAAGCTTGGAAGAATCAGTTGCTGGATTTAAGGGTATTTTAGAGGGCAAGTATGATGATTTACCAGAAAATGCTTTTTACATGGTAGGAAATATTGACGAAGCAATCGAAAAAGCTGAGAAATTAAAAGGCGAATAATTCTTTAGGAGAATTTTATGGATTTATTGAAATTAGAAATAGTTACACCTGAGGGATTGATTTTTTCTCAAAATATAAAATCCGTTACTCTTCCTGGAAGCGAGGGAGAGTTCGGGGTTTTACCTGGACATGCGGCCTTAATATCCCTTTTAAAAGTGGGAGTTATAGATATCGAACTTGAAAATGGCGAGCATGAAATAGTAGCCATAAACTGGGGACATGCAACCATAGACGAAGAAAAAGTAACGGTTTTAGCTGAGGGTGCTGTTTCGGTTGGTGGAGATAATGAAAGTGATATTGCCAAAGCACTTGATAGTGCTAAGAGATTGATCGAAAGTATGAGCGATTCAGATGTTGCCATAGCTGCTGCAACTGCTAAGATAGATACCATAGCGAGAGCGAATTGAGTATAATTGATTTAATGATAACTTACTTATCCCGTTCTAGCATGATAACCCTTATCGTGCTAGGATGGCTTTCTTTGTATTTTATTGTATCTATTTCCATCTTGATTTCAAGAAGTTTTTATCTATCAAGAAGAGTAGCCCAAGAAAAATCATCCCTAAATGCCATGCTTATGGGTGCAAAAAATGTTGCTGCAAATTCTGTTTTAAGGCAGTGTTCTTCAGGTTCAAATGTAAACCCAAAACTTTTAAGTGTTTGTTTGAAAATGGCTGAAAAAGATGCAAGCGGTGGTCTATCTTGGCTGTCCATTATAGCTTCCACATCCCCATTTATAGGTTTATTTGGAACCGTTGTATCTATACTCGAAACCTTTAGTGGACTTGGCAATTCTTCAAGTGCCTCCCTTGGGGTAATAGCCCCAGCCATAAGCGAAGCCCTTGTGGCGACTGCTAGTGGGATATTTGTGGCTATTCCTGCTTATACATTTTACAACATTATAAAAAGACAGGGTTATAATCTTATGAATCTTTGTCATAGGCAAGTTGATATTATGGAATCTAGCTTAAGTCAAAAAGAAGTTCCAAAGCAAGATAATGCAGATTGACTGGAATGAATCTCCTGAGTTAAATATAACTCCCCTAGTTGATATCATGCTAGTTTTGCTTGCCATCCTCATGGTAACAACCCCCGCTTTAGTTTATGAGGAAAATATAGCTCTCCCTAGTGGCTCAAAGTCTAAATCCATCTCTAAAATTCCAGATCTAGAAATAGCCATAGATAAAAAAAGAATCGTTAAGATAAAAGAATCAAGTTATCCCATATCTTCCTTTGCAGATAACTTTATCCTCTCATCTGTAAAGTACGATAAAAATACTCACATTTACATAAGGGCTGATAAAACCTTGCAATATCAAGATGTTATGTATGTTTTAAAAAGCGTTAAAAATGCTGGTTTTTCAAAGGTTGCCTTGGAAACAGGAGAGTAGATGCAAGCTTTACATATGAAGGGGTCTGCTGTATTTTTCCCTTTTTTATTATCTGTTTTTTTGTATGTTTTGATTGTGTTTTCCATATTTTTATACCTTCAATCAGATCAGAGAATTATAAAAAAATATAGTTCTAAAAAAGATAATTTTTTAGAAGTTGCCATAGTAAAAAAACAAGAAATAAAGCAAAAACCACAAATAAAAAAGCCAAATCAACAGCCCCAAGTTAAGCCAAAAAAACCCCAACCCCAATTTAAAATACCAGAAATACCAAAGCAAGAGCCTATGCAAAAAAAGCTACCAAAGATAGAAGTAAAAGATCTTTTTGGTAAAATAAAAATCAAAGAAAACAAAAAGCCTAAAGTAGTAAAAAGCACTAAAACTCAAAAAAGTAGATTAAAACCAAAAAAGAAAAAAGATAACAAAGCTACCAAGATCGCCAAATCCTTACAAATTCAAAGCACACAAAACCTAAGCAAAACTTCCTCTGCTGGAGAATATGATGAGTTTAGGGGAAAGATCCAAGAGACCTTACTTAGATACTGGAATGAAATGGAAGATACCGGAGTTGAGGCTGATGCCTTTGTGAAAATCAACATCGATAAAAATGGAAATTTTAGCTATACCATAGTTAATTTATCGTATAATGGGTTTTTTAATGAAAGGTTGAAGGATTTTTTGGAGCAAATGAGAGAGGTTAAATTTCCAGAAAATACTCAAAATATCGACCTTGAGACCATAAAATTTTCAAATAAATGGAGTGAATAATGAAATTAATTAAATTTTTCATGTTATTTTTGGTTTTTGCCATGTGTTCCTTTGGAAAAGATGCAACCATGGAAATAGTAAAATATATGAACAAAGCACCCAAGGTTATCCTAGAAGATGGAACCAATAATGATTTTAGCGATGCTTTTAAGATGCGTTTTTTTAAGATGATGATTGGGGATTTGAAAGTAACAACCCATTTTAATCCCATCGAAAAATACATCCGGGCAAGTTATGAGATGGATCCGATTTTGACTTTTGGGGATTTTAGACCAAATCTAGTCATACAATATAAGCTAGAAAAATTTGATGGAAATAAAATTTTAGCAAGGGTCAGAGTTGTAAATGCTGCCACAAAACAAATGCAAAGTCAAAGAACTTACCGCATATCAGATGCAAAAAGTTATCCATTTTTATCCCACAATATAGTTTGTGATATAAATGACGAACTAGGTGCTCCATCTGTGGATTGGATGAAAAAATATGTGCTTATAGCTAGAAATGTTGGGCATAAAGAAAGTCAAATCGATTTGGCAGATTATACACTAACTTTTAATAAGCCAGTTGTTAAAGGAGGGCTAAATCTTTTTCCAAAATGGGCAGATGCTAGGCAGAGTCGTTTTTACTATACATCTTATAGTGATAGGGAACCCACCTTATATGAGGTGGATCTAAAATCAGGACATAAGAGGAAAATTTTAAGTTCCCAAGGTATGCTTGTTGTCTCAGATGTGAGTGATGATGGTAGATATTTGCTTTTAACCATGGCTCCTCATGGTCAGCCGGATATTTATCGTTTAGATACTAGAAGTGGAGCAAAAAAGCAAATTACTTTTTACAAGGGTATAGATGTCAATGGTGGTTTTGTGGATGGGGATAAAAAAATAGTATTTGTTTCCGATAGATTAGGTTATCCAAATGTATTTTCCAAAAAAATCCATAGCAGAAGTGTTGAACAAATGATTTACCGCGGACGAAACAATAATGCTGTTAGCTCCCATGGAAATTATATAGTATATTCAAGCCGAGATAAGGCAAGTGAATTTGGCAGTTCCACCTTTAATCTATATCTAATTTCAACTAAGACAGAATACATAAGACAATTAACTGCCACTGGAAAAAATCTATTTCCTAGATTTTCCAAAGATGGTCAAAGTATAGCTTTTATAAAAAGTTATGGTGCTAAAAGTGCTTTGGGAATCATTAGGTTAAGCGAGAATAAAACTTTCCATTTTCCCCTGCAAGTTGGCAAGATTCAGTCTATTGATTGGTAAAGTTTAAGAAAAATAATGTTAAACTCTTGTTTTAAAATTTAATTTAAAAAGGCGGTTATGAATGAAAAAAGTATTAGTTAGTTTATCCATATTATCGGTTTTGTTTTTATCTGGTTGTAGCCAAAAAAATCCAGACATAGATGGCTCAAATATGTCTTTGGGTGGAGGCGGAAATGTTAATAGTATTGATACATCCACTGGCTTATCTGGTGGAGGAAATGATGTTAGCTCTGTAAGCGAATTTATATCAAGAACAAAATCCCAATTAAAACCAGTTTATTTTGCCTTTGATAGGTTTGATATAGTCTCTAGCATGAGAAATGTTGTGGCAAATGATGCCCAAATCCTAAAATCCCAAAGGGTATCTAATTTAACCATTAAACTAGAGGGAAATTGTGATGAATTTGGAACAGATGAATACAATATGGCCCTAGGTTTAAAGCGCGCCCAAAGTGTTAAAAGGGCTCTTATCTCACAAGGCATTAGCTCAAGCAAGATCCAAACTATTACCTATGGTAAAAATAATCCAGTATGTTCAGAAAAGTCTGCATCTTGTCGTGCTAGAAATCGTCGTGTAGATTTTGATTTGTTGCCTTAGCCATATGTATAAAAAGATTATATTAGCCCCTCTTTTGTGGGCTTTTTTGTTTGGTTTTGGTTTTTGCGAAGAGAGATCTGCCTTTGGGGCAGGAGATCTAGAATCTTCCTCCCCATATGGTCTTACCGATAGTGAGAAAGTTTTACTAAAGACCAAAGAAAGGATGAGTGCTTTAAGCAAGCAGTTAGATGATATTCAGTTTAGGCTCTCAACCCTAGAAGAGCAGATGGAGGGTGTAAGGAGCGTATTTGATGGCACCAATGAAAGAGTTAATGGCATCGATAGAAGACTTGCAAGGCTTGAAGATATTTTAGGATTGGATGGAAATGCTACCCCTTTTTCTAGTCAGATAAGTGATATACAAGCCCATGTTGATAAAAATAACAAAATCCAATCATCAAACAATAAAGAAATCAAAAAGGTTATAGGGGAACTTGGCTCTTTGATTGACTCTATAAATGCAGATTATGTTTCTAAAAAGAAATTCTCAGATCTAGAATCAAGATTAAATCGTCTTGAAAAAAGTAAGCAAGTATCTAAAGAACCTAAAAAAAGTGTTCCTAAGCCAAAGGGAAAGTCTAATTTTGAAATTTTCTCCCAAGCTCAAAAATTGTATGATAAGGGAAAGATAAGCAAAGCAAAAATATACTTCGAATCCTCTGTGGCAAACAATTTTAAACCAGCTTATAGTAATTTTATGCTAGGCGAAATTGCCTACAAAAAAAAGCAATGGAGTAGTGCTTTAGGGTATTACAAAAAAAGTGTCGAACTTTTTGATAAGGCTACTTATATGCCTACCCTTTTATATCATACTGCTATAAGTTTTGACAAGATTGGTGACAAACAAAATGCAAATAAATTTTATAAAGCCCTAAAACAAGGCTATCCAAGCTCAAAAGAGGCAAAATCACTATAAAAATAAAGCCCATCCTTGCCTAAAAATCTATATATAAATTTTTGCATCTAAAATAGGCTATGGTGGGTTATTTGATCTAAGGAAAATATTTGAAAAAAGTGCATTTCATAGGCATTGGCGGTATCGGTCTTTCGGCGATTTGTAGGTTTTTAAAAAAGCAAGGTTACCAGATCACAGGTTCAGATATCAAACGAACTCCCATTATAAAAGAACTTGAAAATGAGGGCATTAGAGTAAACGTGCCCCACCATAAAGACAATATCAAAGATCAAGATCTTATTATATATTCAGCCGCCATAAAAGAAGATAATGAAGAGTTACAAGAGGCCAAAAAGCAAGGCAAAACCATACTTTCACGAAAAGAAGCCCTTCCTTTAGTTTTAAGGGATAAAAAAGTTTTTTCCGTTGCAGGAGCACATGGGAAAAGCACCACAAGTGCAATGCTAGCATCTATCATAGATGGCTCAGTTATCATAGGGGCCATCAGTAAGCAGTTTGGATCAAACATGTTTTACAAAGAGAGTGAAAATATAATATTTGAAGCCGATGAAAGCGACGCTAGTTTTTTAAATTCAAACCCCCATGTCGCCGTAGTTACCAATGCCGAGCCAGAACACATGGAATTTTATAATTATGATTATGATAAATTTTATGGGGGCTATAAAGAGTTTTTAAATAAGGCGACTTTTAGGGTTATAAACGCAGAAGATGAATTTTTAAGCTCTTTACATGATCTAGATGCTACAAGATTGTATCCCTCACGAGATATCAAAGATATAAAAACCATTATAAAAGATAATGAACCATTTACCAGCTTTAAACTTAAAGATTTGGGAGTTTTCGAAGTTTGGGGAGTTGGGGAGCATATGGCAATTGACGCAAGTTTAGCCATCATGGCTAGTTCACATCAGCATGATATCCCAACCATCAAAGAAAGGTTAAAAAAGTTTCGAGGCATTAAAAAAAGATTTGATATTTTAAGTTCAAGCGAGGATTTTGCCCTCATAGATGACTATGCCCACCATCCAACGGAGATAAAGGCCACTCTAAAATCAGCTAGATCCTATGGGAATGCTAAGGGTCTTGAGAGTTTAAATGTGATATGGCAACCCCATAAATTTTCAAGAACCATTGATAATTTGGATGGTTTTAAGGAATGTTTTGAAGGGGTTGATAATCTTGTAATTTTGCCAGTTTTCGCCGCTGGAGAGAGTGAGCAGAAAATAGATTTCAAAAAAGAATTTGCAGCCTATAATCCCAAATTTACCAAAAAAATTCAAAGGGAAAAAGATGGTATTAGTTTTTTAAATGGTGGCAATAAAAAAATCCTAAATAAAGGTCTTATCATAGGTTTTGGCGCAGGGGACATTACTTATCAATTGCGAGGGATCTAATAATGGATAAATTGTTTTCCAAACTTGATTTGGATAGGTTTATCGAAAAATTTACAGCCTACTTTGCCAGAGAAAAAGAAATTTTCATGCAAGGGGATAGCTCTTTGCATTATGAAATCATAAGCGAGCTAGAAAAAAAACAATACAAAAATCCAAAAGAAGTTCAAAACCTAAATACAAGCCTTATCCATATCTCAAAGCAAGGTGTGCTTCATGTAAAAGAAATTTATGAATTTGTTAAGATCATAAAATATATGAATTATCTTAAAAGTTTACATTTTGATGGAAAATTAGGCTCATGGCTTGAAAAGATTATTTTCCCTGAAAATTTACTTGAAATTTGCAATTATTTTAACGAAAAGGGCGAATTAGATACAAATCTAGATGAGAGGTTTGTAAATATAGAACATGCCCTAAAACAAATAAAAGAAGATCTAAATACCAAGTTTAGACAATTTTTCTCCACAAAAAGATTAGAAAGCTACATCGTAGATACCCAAGTTCACTACATAAATGGACACGAAGCTCTTTTGGTCAGAGGCGGGTTTAACCATGTTTTAAAAGCTAGTATAGTTGGGCGAAGTAGCGGGGGATTTTTTTACATTGTACCAGATAGTCTCAATGAGTTAAAGCAAAAACAAAGTGCCCTTTTGGATGAAAAAGAAAGAATTATCTATGAATATTGCCAAAAAATTAGCAATGAATTTAATAAAAAGTTATTATTTTTAAAATTTATAAATAAGGAATTTGATAGATTTGATAATTATAATGCTAGGGTAAATTTTGCAAAAGATAATAGCCTTGAATTTGTTTTGCCAAACAAAAGTCACAACATTAAGCTAAAAGATTTTAAGCATCCAGCTCTCAATGAGCCAAAGCCCATTAGTGTGGATTTTAGCAAAAATGTTTTAATGATAACAGGTGTTAATGCTGGTGGAAAAACCATGCTTTTAAAATCCATCCTAAGTGCCACACTTTTGGCAAAATATCTTATCCCCATGCCAATTAATTGTGCTTATTCAAATATAGGAAGTTTTAAGGAGATAATCTCAATCATAGAAGACCCACAAAATGCAAGTAATGATATCTCAACCTTTGCAGGGCGAATGAGAGAATTTTCAAAACTTTTTGGCAAAAAAAATATACTAGTTGGGGTTGATGAGATTGAACTTGGAACCGATGCGGATGAGGCGGCGAGCTTGTTTTTTGTTATCATCAAAAAGCTCATCGCTCAAAATGCTAAAATAGTCATCACAACCCACCATAAACGCCTAGCCTCACTTTTGGCAACTGAGGATGAAGTGGAGTTAAAAGCGGCTTTATATAATGAAAAATTTAGCAAACCAACCTTTGAATTTTTAAAAGGGACTATTGGAAAGTCTTATGCTTTTGAAACAGCTCAAAGGTACGGAATAGCAAGATCAATAGTAAGCCAGGCAAGGGAAGTTTATGGGGAAGATAAGGAAAAATTAAACGATCTAATTCAAAAAAATATAGATCTAGAACTAAGAATGAAATCTAGGCTAAAAGAAGCCGAACAAAAGGCAAAAAAAGCAAATGAGTTAAAAGAAAAACTTATAGATCAAAAAGAGAAATTGCAAGATGAATTTAAAAGGCGATTTTCTAAGCTAGAGAGGGAATTTAACGAAGCCATAGACGAAGCTAAAAAGGCTGCAAAAAAAGAGGATCTAAAACAAATTCACCAAGGTCTAAACAAAGCCCAAAATGCCAAAAAACTTTTAAGACCTATCCAAGTAAACCAAAAACCTTTGCCTTTAAAAGTTGGCGATAGGGTAAAATACGGCTCAACCAAGGGTGTGATAATTAGCATTAAAAAACAAACTGCTACTATTCAGAGCGATTTTGCCACTTTGAGAGTTCCTTTAAATACCCTAAAAAGAAGTTCTTTTGTGCCTATCAAAAAAGGTCCAAAAATTCAAGTGCAAAAATCAAATCAAGGCTCAGTGAAGCTCGATTTACATGGGCTTAGAGCCGATGAAGCACTTGAAAGATTAGATAAATTTCTCTCCGATGCGCTTTTGAGTGGCTTTGATGAGGTTTTAGTTTATCATGGTATTGGAACAGGGAAATTGTCCTATGCGGTCGGGGAATTTTTAAAAGCCCATCCTAGGGTTGTTTCTTTTAATGACGCAAGCCCTTCCATGGGGGGATATGGGGCTAAAGTTATACACTTGTAAAATATGTTATAATCTAATTTGAGGAGTTTTAAATGAAGAAATTATTTATATTTTTAGTTTTGATATTTTTCCTAGGATGTACCCAGGAAACCCAAAATAAAATCGGGCGTGCCATACAAAATTGGACTGGAACCAATGGTGTTTTGGAAATCTATGCTGGGGATAAAAAAGTTAAGCAATTTATCAAAATCGACAAAATGTCCACCGCCATTGGTACAAGGGACAAGGAAGCTAGATCTTATCGCTATGGGTATGGATATTTGGATGAAAATTTTAATATGAAAGTGGATAAGGGTGAGAAAAAGGTTTATTTTGAGATAAGCGATTATTCGACCTTTTATATTTTTTATGAAAATCCAAATATATAAACATTGAGAGTGTGATGAATTTAGAACAATTATTTTTTAAATTACTTTCTTTTAGATCCATTACCCCAAGTGATGGTGGGGCATTTGATTTTATAAAATCCTATATGCAAGGTTGGGATTTTGTGGATGTAAATGTTGAAGATACCAAAAATTTAATCATCTATAAAAAATTTGGAGATGGTATCCATCTTAGTTTTGCAGGACACATTGACGTGGTTCCAGCTGATAAGGGTTGGGATAGCGATCCCTTTATCCCAACAAAAAAGGATGGTTTTATCTATGCCCGCGGAACCCAAGATATGAAAAGTGGGGTTTGTGCTTTTTTGAGTGCTTGTAGGGATATTAGGGAATTTAATGGAACAATTTCCATGCTTTTAACAAGTGACGAAGAGGGCGAGGGAACCTATGGGAGTATAAAAATCTTAGAATACCTCAAAAAAGAAAACTTTTTACCAGATGCTGTGGTTGTGGCTGAGCCAACATGCGATAAGATTTTTGGAGATAGCATAAAAGTTGGAAGGCGAGGAAGCATAAATGGTGTTTTAGAAATCTTTGGACGAGGTGGACACGCAGCTTATCCTGAAAAATCCAAAAACACCATCCATGAAATAGCACCCCTGCTAGATAAATTAGCAGGGCATTTATTTGATGATGGAGACGAATTTTTTGCCCCCTCACAGCTTGTATTGACTGATATAAGAAGTGGACTTGAGGTTACAAATGTAACCCCTGGATATTTGAAGCTTATGTTCAATGTGAGAAATTCCACCAAAACAAAAAAAGAAGATGTGGAAACTTATATTAAAGAGCTCCTAAAAGAATGCGAATTTAAACTAAAATTAACCCAAGGATCATTTCCGTTTATAACCGATAAAAATTCACTTTTAATTAAAAATATGACAAAAAGTGTCGAAAAAATCTTGCATCTAAAGCCAGATCACTCCACCGCAGGAGGCACAAGCGATGCAAGACATATGGGCAGTTTTGGCATAGATGTGGTGGAATTTGGAGTTATAAACGACAGAATTCACGCACCCAATGAAAGGGTGGATTTTAGCGAGGTTGAGGGTTTAGAGAGAGTTTTTAGGGAATTGATAAAATTATATAGTAAAGATTAAGTAAAATATAATGCTTATATAATTATAATATCATTATGAACAATGAACAGAAGTATGAATGGGATCTCATAAAAGAAAAATTAAACATAGTAAAATATGGGGTAGATTTTACTGAAGCTAGAAGTGTATTTGCTGATGAATGTGGTTTAGTTATCTTTGATGAAAGTCATTCAGAGTATGAGGAGAGATTTTTGCTTTTGGGGTTAAGTCAAAAGCATAGAATTTTATTGGTTGTTCATTGTTATAGGGATGAGAACGCGACAATTCGCATTATATCTTCAAGAAAAGCTACTAAAAAAGAACAAAAACAATACAAGGATAAACAATGAAAGAAGAATATGATTTTTCAAATGCCATACCAAATCCTTACGTGGATAAAAATTTAAAGAAGCAAGTTTCCATGAATGTTAATATAAGCACTATTGAATATTTCAAAAGTCTTGGAAAGAAAAAAGGAGTTCCATATCAAACCCTTATCAATATATTTTTAAGTGATTGTGCGGAAAGAAAACTTGATATAAAAATAGCAGGTGCTTAAATTATCTGTTAAATTTTAACAAAAAAAGGAGACAAAATGAATTTCATAAACACAAACAAAGCACCCCAAGCTATCGGACCCTATTCCCAAGGGGTTGGTGTGGGTGATTTTATATTTACTTCAGGGCAGATTGCTTTAGATGCCGATGGGGTTATGAATGAGGGCGGAGTACAAGAGCAAACAAGGCAAGTTTTGACAAATCTAAGGGAAGTTTTGAAAGAGGGTGGGAGTGATCTAGATCATGTGGTAAAAACTACCATTTTTTTGGCAAATATGGATGATTTTGCTGTTGTTAATGAAGTATATGAAAGTTTTTTTGGCTCACACAAACCTGTACGAAGTACCATTGCTGTAAAAACTTTACCAAAAAATGCCCTTGTGGAGATCGAAGCCATTGGACTTAAAAAATCATAATTTAGTCTAATTGCTAGAATATTTTAAATTCTTATAATAAATTAGCTTGATTTTGCTCTGGTTAAGACGAGTTTTAACTAGCTTATTGTAGTATTTTAGTAGGTGAAAATATATAAAATAAAGGGAGTTTTTACCCATGACAAAAAATCATTATGACGTTGTGGTAATTGGTGGAGGCATTTCAGGTACGGCGCTTTTTTATGAGTTAGCACATTATACCAACATCAAAAAAATTGCCCTTTTGGAAAAATATGAGGGTGTAGCCAAACTAAATTCAAAGGGTACAAGCAACTCCCAAACCATCCATTGTGGAGACATAGAGACAAATTACACCATAGATAAGGCAAGGGATGTTAAAAAAACGGCGAAAATGATAGAAAATTATTGTCTTTTGCATAAATACGACAATAAATTCATGTTTAAGGGTCAAAAAATGGCAATAGGGATAGGGGATGAAGAAGTTGATTTTATGACCAATAGATATGATGAGTTTAGTGAACTTTATCCTTATTTGGAAGTATATGATAAGAAAAAATTAAAAGAGATTGAGCCTGCTGTTATCTTTGATGAAAATGGATTAGAACGAAAGGAAGATGTTGTAGGTGTTGGGGCTTCTAGCGAATATAGCACCGTTGATTTTGGCGCTATGGCTGAGAGTTTTGTAAATAATACTTTAAAGATCCGAAATAAACAAACCGATATATTTTTTAGCTCAAGGGTTGATAGCATACAGCAATTAGGAGATATTCACCACATCCATACATCTAGCGGGGAAAATTATACTGCTGATTTTGTTGTGGTTGATTCTGGCGCTCACTCTTTATACCTTGCACACAAAATGGGACATGGGACAAATTATGGAAGCCTACCCATAGCTGGAAGTTTTTATCTTGGTACTAAAAAGGTTTTAAATGGAAAGGTTTATATGGTGCAAAACCCTAAACTTCCCTTTGCAGCCTTGCATGGTGATCCAGATATATTTGCAAATGGCTTTACTAGGTTTGGACCAACCGCCCTTGCTTTGCCAAAGCTAGAAAGATATAAGGGAAATTCTTCTATTCCTGAATTTATTAAGGCTTTAAGGTTTGATCATAATGTGGGTAAGATCTTATTTGGTTTACTTAGCGATGGCGAGATACGAAATTATATTGTAAGAAACTTTTTGTTTGAGGTTCCCTATGTTGGAAAGGAATTATTTTTACAAGATGCTAGAAAGCTTATCCCATCTTTGCAAAGAAGTGATATAAAATACGCCAAAGGTTTTGGTGGCGTTAGACCCCAGGTTTTAGATAAGAAAAATAAACGACTTCTCCTTGGTGAAGCCAGTGTAAATCCAGGAACTGGTATACTTTTTAACATGACACCAAGCCCAGGGGCAACAAGCTGTTTGGGAAATGCTTGGAGAGATGCGAAGATGATCTGTAAATACCTAAATCTCTCTTGCAATGAAACAAAATTTAAAGAGCAAATCGATAAGGAATAGTCATAAAACCTAGTATTAAAATTCCCATCATCATTTTGGGAGGATTTTTTTTGGCTTTGATCGTTGGTTTTGTTGAGACAGAGATCTTTGTTTTTGGATTTCCCTTTGTGTTAGCTTTTGGCATATTTTGTTCTTTGTCTTTTGTGATCTATTTTTCATTTGAAGTTATGAGACTTATTAAAAAATCATGAAAATTTATCTTATCATTTTTTCGTTATTTTATTTGGCATTTATGGTTTTTTATGCTTTTAAAGGAAGAGAAGAAAATAAAAAAACATCCACTTTTTTATTTGCAAATTCAAATATAGGTGTGATGCTAACATTTTTGGGTATCTTAGCCACGCTTTTTTCTACTTTTACCCTCCAAGGTATGCCAAGTTTTTTTGCTAAACATGGGGTTGGGGCGTGGATATTTTTGGGTATCAGCGATGTGGCTATGGGTGGATTTATGCTCTATTTTGGATTAAAGTTTCGCCATTTGGTGGCAAGCTTTAGCGGCAATCCAAAAAATATAACCGAGATTTTAAAAACTCAAAAATATGATAAATTTATAATCTTTTTTTATCTATTATTTACAACAATTTTTCTAATTCCTTACATAACCATACAGATAAAAGGTGCAGCTTTTTTATTTAGTAGTATTTTTCCTGTGGGCGAGGGTTATTTATTTTGGTCTTGTGTCATGGTTGCTTTAATGCTTTTGTATTCTTCTTTTGGGGGCATAAAGGCGATCTATATAACAGACGCTTTTCAAGGACTTGTAATGCTTATTGTGGTTTGGGCGATAGCATTTTTTGTTTTGTCAAATGTGGGTGGAGTGGAAAATCTTTTTTTGCAAGTATCCCAAAAAGATGAAGCCCTCTTATCCTTGCCCGGACCTAGCGGTATTTTAAATTGGCAATTTTTGCTCATAAGCTTTATTTCGATCTCCCTTATGCCCTATGTTCAACCTCAACTTACCACAAGAATGCTAGTGGCAAAGGACGATAAAACTTTTGTTAAAGCTAGTTTAGTTTTTTGTTTTTTTGTGATTTTGGTTATTTTGCCAACCATTTTTATAGGTTTTAAAGGCTCACTTATAGGAAAAGATGATTTTTTACTCCAAATTTTACAAGAAGAAGTTCCCCCTATCTTTTACGCACTTTTTGTCATCGGAGTTTTAAGCGCATCTATGTCCACAAGCGATAGCCAACTTATGGCAATAGGCACAGAATGGGCGTCATTTTTTAGCTCAAAAAACATAGAAGAAAATAAAAATGCGAAAATCTTTGTAAAAATAACGGCTCTAATCTGCTCCATCATAGCCTTAATTTTAGCCCAAAGTTCTTTTAAATCTTTGATACTTTTTTCCATAAATTCTTTTATTGGAACTTCATTTTTACTACCCATACTCTATTCATTAAAGGTTCAAAAAGCAAAATATATTTTAGCCTTTATTAGCTTTTTTTGTGTGGCAATCTTTACAGCAAGTTTACTTGGATTTTTACCAAAATACATCTTGCATCTAAGGATTGAATTGATTTTGTATTGTATTATTGGTTTTGCTATGATATTTTCAAAACAATAAGCTTTTTTATTGTTTATGTAGTTTCTTTGCTGGTCTAAAAATACCCATAATATAAATTTTACTTTTTGTTTAGATTAATATAAAAATGATATAATCGATTATATCATTGAATTGTCAAAAAAATCTCAAGGAGTTGGTTAAAATGAAAAAGGTATTTGGAGTTTTTATTTTGGTAGTTTTTGTGAGTGTTTTGTGTGCCAAGGATTTACAAAACCATTTTAGCAATCTCATAAGTAGCCCAAGCGGTGATAGTATAGTGGTTTCCCTTAAAGAAGATATCCTAAATGATTTAGAAAATATCTCATTTTTGCATATACATTTAAGCAGTAATAAAATTATCAAATTTTCCAGAATAAAGTCTAAAAGAAATTTAAATGGCAGTGTTAGTTGGGTGGGCGAAAATAAAAGTGAAGATTCTACTTTGTTGTTAACGTATTTTAATGGCATACTGATGGGGAAAATAAGGAATGGTTTAGATGTCTATGGAATATTTGCCAATCAAAATAATACATACAATATCTCAAAAGAAGGTCCCTTAAAACAAAGAAAGTTTAAAGAGCACATGAACCTAGATCACCAAGATTCTGATCTATATCAAAATAGTTTGATGGATGGGGGTGGTGATTCTGGTTCATCTCCTGATTTTGATGACTTTGATTTGAATATAACCGATGGCAAATTGCAGTTAAATGTGATGATTTTATATACTCAAAATTTTTCCAATTATTATGGGGCAGGGGCTCAAACTAGGATACAATATCTGATCGATTTGGCAAATAATGTCTTTTCAAACTCTCAAATCGATATAGAATTAAACTTAGTTCATAGTGAGCTTTTTAATAATTCTTCAACAAGTGAGCTTAATGATATAAATACAGCCTTAGATGGCTTTAGATCCAATAGTAAAGTAAGACAATTAAAAAGAAAATATAAAGCACATTTTGCTTCTCTTTTTAGGATCTATAATGGTGGCGGAATGGCCTGCGGTCTTGGACGTGTTGCAACTGGTATAAATTATATAGATTTTAATCATCCTTTTACGGTTGTAGAAAATAAACAATATAATTGTAGCGACTTAACTTTTATACATGAGGTAGGACACAATTTTGGTTGCAAGCATGATAGAGATAATTCTTCTGGAACGCCAATATTTAACTACGCTTACGGATATGATCAACAAGGCGTTTTTGCAACCGTTATGAGTTATAAAAGTCCTGAAATACCATACTTTTCAAACCCAGATATAACTTATGAAGGTCATACAATAGGAGTTAGTGAGGGAAATCCTAACGCTGCAAACAATACAAAAACCATAAATCAAACAAAATATTATATCGCAGATCAATATAATGAAAAACTTGAATTAACAGATGATATTAAGGGCAAAAGATTGAAAGGTGTTTTGAGTGATGGCCGAGATAGTGATTCTTTCGATCTTATTTTAAATGGTGAAATAAATTTTGATAATATATTTGGTTTTTACTTGAATATTTATGACTTAGATGGAAATCTTCTCATAGTATCCGACAGCAATAGTTTTACATACAATTTTCCAAATGGAAAATACTATGTTGTTGTTTCGGCTAGAAGCCACGAATCAAGTTTTTATTATAGTGTGGATAATAAAGAGTATGATGTGGTTGTAGAAGGCGATATGCAAAGGGCAACTCCTCCATTGGATTCAGATAATGATGGCATAACTGACAAAGATGAATTAAGATATGGTTTGGATCCTTATGATGGAACGGATGCAAAAAAAGATAAGGATGGAGATAGTGTTTCTAATATAGATGAGATAATTTTAGAAACAGACCCGACTGATGCAAGCTCAAATAAAAGGCTTGAAAGTTCAGATAAGCTTCTCAATAAGCACTTGCAGGGCATTATAATAAACACAGATGATGATGATGCCTTTAAGGTTGTTTTGGATGGAAATGTGGAATTTAAAGATATTGACGCGTTTTATTTAAATATTTATAATTCAGATGGAGAGCTTGTTGTGTCTAATGGGGGTTATGTCAACCTTTCCCACAATTTTCAAAATGGTATTTATTATGTGGTGGTTTCTCCATCTAATCCCGATAATTCTTCGCACTATATACTAGAAAACTATAATTATGATGTTTTGGTAGAAGGAAATATTTCAGAGCCACCTAGGGATAGTATGGATATGACACCTATTTTTCTTTTGTTGCTTTAAAAAAAGTTAGGATTTCGGCTGGATTTATATAGCTCGAAAGGTGGGTTATTTTTAAAATTAATCCACCCTGGGCTGGAGAAATTTTGTTATTAATTAAGCCGAGTCTGTAGAGTGTAAATATTTTTTCTATTTTCATATGAAAAACTGTGATCTGTTTTTTTAGTTTTTCATATATTCCATGCCCCATTTGTACATTTCTTCCAAAACGGGTTTTAGTTTTTGTCCTATGGGGGTTAGGCTGTATTCGACTTTTGGGGGGATCTGTGCATATACTTTTCGATTAATAATTTTTCTCTCTTCAAGTTCTCTAAGCTTTATGGTGAGGGTTTTTTGGGTTATGTCACAAAGATCTTCGTTTAATTCTTTAAATCTTTTTTTCTTATCTATTAGATGCCAAATAATAAACAATTTCCATTTGTCATTAAAGATGTCTAAGGTTGTGCTTACGGGGCACAATGTTATACTTGATGGGCATTGTTTTTTATTCATCGTAATCCTTTTGGGAGATTATAGCATAATATGCGTATTTGATATATATACTAAAATATCTTTACTTACTTAAAATAAAGTAAGATGTTTTTAAGTAAATTACTTGTATAATTTTCTAAACCAAAAAACAAAAAGGATGAAAAATGGAAAAAACTTTTGTAGAGGCTATGGATTTTAGGCACGCTTGTAAGGTATTTGATGAGGGTAAAAAGATTAGTGATGAAGATATGAATTTTATTTTAGAAGCAGGACGAAAATCTCCCTCATCTTTTGGCATGGAGCCTTGGAAATTTTTGGTTATTACCAATGAAGATCTAAAAGCTAAGATAAGACCCCATTGCTGGAATCAAATCCAAATTACCTCTTGTTCGCATCTAGTTATAGTACTTTGTGCCATAGAGGGAGTTAGGGTTGGCTCTAAAGTGGTCGAGCAAAGGGTTAAAAGAAGGTTTGGGGAGTCTAAAGAAAGGTATCAAGCTTATATAAATTTATATTCAAATCATCTAAAAGATACTTTAAGCACCGATGAGAAAACCTATTCCTGGACTGCTAGGCAAACCTATTTGGCAGCTGCAAATATGATGAATGCTGCTGCGGTTAGGGGTATAGATTCTTGTCCTATTGAGGGTTTTGAGAAGCAAAAAGTTGAAGAGGTTTTAGGGCTTGATACTTCAAAATATCAGCTCTCTTTAGTTTTGCCTTTTGGATACAGGATAAACCCCCAATCAAAACAGATAAGAGAGCCTTTGGAAAATGTGGTTCAGTTTATAAGATAGATTTATTTTACTAACTTGCTAATTTCTTTAAAATTTGGATGCTTGCTGGATTTACATAGTTCAAAAAGTAGCGCCTCATAGCTTGTGGGTATAACTCCAGCTTGCACCATTCTTTGTACGGCTAGGTCCTTATCTTGTTTTTTTCTTGAGCCACAACAATCAACTACCAAAACAGGTGAGATATTGTTTGCAATTAGATCAAGACAGGTTTGCAAAACGCATATATGAGTTTCAATGCCAAAGACTATGGCTGTGGTTTTTTTGCTTTTTATTATCTTTTCTCTGGTTTGCTCATTTGCGCAACAACTAAAACAGGTTTTTTCTAGGGATTGCACATTTTCAAGTTTTGATCTCAACTCTTCTATAGTGTTGCCTAAACCTTGCGGGTATTGTTCGTTTAGGATAAATGGTATATCAAATATCTTTAATCCCTCCACTAGAATGTTGGTATTTTTGAGGATTTCATCTTTTTGGTGGATGTGGGGGAGGAGCTTTTCTTGGATGTCCACAACTACTGCTAAAGAATTTTGTGGTGTTATTATCATTTTTTATCCTTTTGAAAAATTTTAGTCAAAATTTCTTGAAAAAAAGCTTAGCTAACAGAAAACGGAGAGCGGAAAACTGAAAGCGGATAACTAGTAGGGTAAGCATTTTTTCAAAATGCTATTTATTTTAATATTTTAAACTCAATCAAAATGAAAAATGTAGTATAATAGGTTTAAAAAAAGGGGTAAAAACATGAAAAAGAAGACAAAGATACTAGCTACCATTGGTCCAGCTAGTGATAAATTAAGTACGATTGAGGGTTTGATACGAGCGGGGGCGGATGTTTTTAGGATGAATTTTTCCCATGGGGATCATGCTTATCATTCTAAGGTTTTAGCAAAAATACGCCAGGCTGAAAAGAAAACTGGTAAAAAAGTTGGGGTTTTGCAAGATATTTGTGGTCCAAAGATTAGGGTTGGGAAACTAAAAAATGATTTTGAATTAAAATCTGGGGATTTGTTGGAATTTTCCAGAGATGAGATAGTTGGTAAAAAGCTAGAAAAGGGGCTTTATACCCTTAGTATCAATCAACCAAAAGTTCTTGATTTGCTAAAAGAGGATGAATACATCTATCTTTATGATGGAAATATACGAGCTAGGGTTGTCGAAGTTGGTAAACATATAGTTGCAAAGGTTGAAAATAAAGGCATTTTATCTTCCAATAAGGGTGTTAATTTTCCAAATACTAAGATCAACATAAATGTTATAACCAAAAAAGATGAAAAAGATTTACTTTGGGGAATAGAAAATGGGGTTGACTTTATTGCGATCTCCTTTGTACAAACCTCAAATGATGTTTTGCAGGCTAGGGAGATTATAGAAAAAAATGGTGGCAAGGTTTCACTTTTTGCAAAAATTGAAAAATTTGATGCGGTTGAAAATATAGATGATATCTTAAAAGTAAGCGATGGGCTCATGGTTGCACGCGGAGATTTGGGCATAGAGGTTCCATACTATAAGGTTCCAGGCATCCAAAAAATGCTTATAAAAAAAGCAAATGCTGCGTCAAAACCAGTCATCACAGCAACTCAAATGCTTTTATCCATGGCTAAAAATGAAACTGCCACAAGGGCGGAGATAAGCGATGTGGCGAATGCTGTTTTAGATGGAACCGATGCTGTGATGTTAAGCGAAGAAAGTGCAGTGGGTGCAAACCCTGTAAAAGCGGTTATTACCATGACAAATACCATAAAAGAAACGGAAAAATTATATCCTTACAATAAATTTGATGATTTTAAATTTTTAGATGAGACGGATATTGTTACTTCATCTTCAGCAAGGTTGGCACAAGATTTGCAAGTAAAAGCTATGATAATCCTCACAAGTTCAGGTCAATCAGCCAAAAAAATAGCAAGATACAGGATAAAATCTGACATTTTAGCCGTAACTCACGATGAAAAAACAGCTAGAACCCTAAACATAGTTTGGGGAGTAAATCCGGTAATGAGCGTTGAGAAAAAACCTTTAAGCAAGATGCTCTCAAGCGTGGTTAAAAAAGGCTTATCTAGTGAGCTTATAAATCTAAGAAAAACTTACGTGGTTACCGCAGGTTATCCCACTGGAGTTGCTGGAAATACAAACTTTATCAGGATTTTACATCGAGATCAGCTAGAATATTATAGGGATTTTGAGGAATAATTTGCACAACACCAACCAATAAAAAATAAATGGCATTTTGTAAAAATGCCCACCCTAATCATCCGTTTTCAGTTATCTGTTTTCTGTTTTCGGCACTGCCTCTGTTACCCCCCTATTCCTCAACCCAAGTTAGGGATATTTTCGCATCGTAAATATCAGCCCTGCGGGGTTTTACCTGAAAAGTTTCGTTTGGAAAGTTTTTTATGGTAAATTTTTCGTTTATGATTGAGATTTCCTCTTGCAATTCCTCTTGCAATTTGTCTAGATCTAAATTTATATTTTCTATATTTTCCTCAGCCCTTTGAACATCCCTTTTTTCTTTCAAGATTCCACTAGCACTTTTAACCGATGAGCCAACCTTTGCGATATTTGTGCGAGAAAGCAAACTTCTTCCAAAAACAGCCCCTAGGATGGACGAGCCTATGGTGATGATGGTGTTTGTGGTTTTAGAGCTCACATCGCTTTTTTCCTTGTCTAATTTATGCTCAGCTGAGTCTAATTTTCTCTCAAGGGTGGTTTGTTTTTTTTCAAATTTTTCCTCTATCTTTTTGATAGCATCTTCTTTTAAGGCCTCTAGTTTGTTCCTAACTTCAACCATAAAAGCTTCCTCGCTTTGTTCTGGGCGAGAGTTTAACTTTAAGGCTTTATTTACAAAAATCTCTAATCTTTGGTTTTGATAAAGATGGTTTGTAAATTCCTTTAAAAGGGCTTTTGTGTTTGTTAGCTCAAGCATAAAATTTGGTAGTTTATTGTAAGTGGAATTTATCCTAGCTTTTTGTTCTATGTTTTTAGGATTGGTATTTTCCAAGTTTTCCCAGTTGATTTGATCTTGATTTTCATTTAAGGGCACTCTTAGGTAAAATTCTTTCTTTGCATCTATATTTTTTGAATTATTTACAAAATTTACCTTAGCCTTACATGTGAGAAATGGAGCTAAAATGTATTCTTTACTTTGGCTATAATATTCAAAATCCTGCTCAAGCTCCCCACTTAAAATAGGTGCATTTTGGCTAGTTTGGGATTTTGTTTTTTCTTCTTTTGGCAACTTTTCTTCTTTTTTGGGTTTTTTATCCTTCATTAGGGTTTTTATCTGCTTTCTTGAGAGTGGGCCTTTGAGGTAGGATAAAACCCATCTTGTGGAAAATACCAGCAAACCTTCTTCATGGATATTTTTTAGCAAAAAATGGCGTTTTTTGATGTTTGATAAAAGTTTCATTAAATCTTTTTTATCGTATTTGCTTCCCTTAATCCCCTGCAATCCTTCAACCACCCTTTGTTTATCCTGTTTGGTTTGAAGTCTTCCTATAAACCAAGTTCCTATATTTGAAAGACCTTTATAGTCTAGATCCACAGGATTTTGGGTGGATAAAACAACTCCAACTCCAAAGGCACGGGCTTGTTTTAGCAAGGTTAGCATGGGTTTTTTGGATGGGGGATTTTGGGATGGAGGGAAAAAGCCGTAAATTTCATCCATGTAAAGTAAGGTCCTTAGGCGGGAACTTCCCTCTTGTCGCCTCATCCAACCTAGGAAATTATTTAAAAGCATGGTTACAAAAAACATACGCTCTTTATCGTTTAGGTGGGAAATTGAAAAGATATTTACCTTTGCTTTTCCATCTTTTGTATAAAGCATGTTATCTAAATCCAAGCTTTGCCCATGGAGCCAAGAACTAAAGGCAGGACTTGCTATGAGGGTATTTAGCTTCATGGCAAGGTTTAATCTTTTTTCCTGTGGAAAAAACTTATTTAAAGAAAAAACTCCAACTTTTTCAAAGGGAGGTGTAACGATCTTAGAAATTAGATCTTGTAAACTTATGTCTTCTTTTTTGGCAAAAGCATCCATAAATATGGAAGAAATTAATACATGTTCTTTTCCTGAAATAGGGTCGCTTTGTATGTCAATGAGTTCTAAAATGCTCGTTGTTATCGAGCCAATTAGGGTATTTAACAAATCATAATCTTCTAAAATCTCACTAGGAGGAGCCTTGAAAGTTGAAAGCAAGGCAACTCCAACCCCAGCCTTTGAGCCAGGAGTATAGATGGTAAAATCTCCATTATCTTTTAGTCTTTGTATGCGGCTTATATCTTGGTTTGAATTTTCAATGCCTTTTTTCCAAGTTGAGGCTATCTTTTTTGCGTATTCTTGTACACTTAGCCCCTTATTACTAGCTTCATTTTTATCCACCCAAGGTTCAAAATTTTTCCCCTTTAGTTTTGGAAAAGTTAGTAATAAATTGCCCATATCTCCCTTTGGATCGATGATGATGGAGGGGATATTGTCTAGTGTTGCCTCTTCGATTAGTCCAATTCCTAGCCCTGTTTTTCCGCTTCCTGTCATGCCTATGATTAAAGCATGGGTTGTTAAGTCTTTGTTTTCGTAAAGAACTGGAATGGTGGAATTTTCCTTATATCCTAGATAGAAATATTTTAATTGCTCATAGAGATTTTGCATGGGATTTTCCTTTGTGAGAAATGTAAGAAAAATCTTTACATGCATAAAAATACATGTAAAGATTTATTTTTTAAGCTTCTTCAATCTTGGCTTTTTTGGCGTTGGCTTTTAGGTAAGCTACTGCTTTATCCTGCTTGGCTTTATCATCAAAAAAGCCACTTGTTCCAACAACTTGTCCATTTGTTGATTTGATATTGAAAAATAGCTTTCCACTTTTTGCCTCTTTAAATTCATATCTTTTGTCTTCAAGGCAGTTTTTTCTAACAGATTCTATACCATTTTTAGCGCTTGCTTTTTGGGTATAGTTTTCACTTTTTATAAGAGTTTTTCCCTCATCATCTAAAAATACAAAGGTAAATGGTTCCTTTGCATCACTTTTTCTAAGTACAATTTTCATTTTCTCTCCTTATTTGAAAAATTTACCAGCCATGCCCATTAGATCATCCGCAACCGAGCCGTCATTATCTTTATCAATGAAACTTGAAAGTGCTGAAGTGAGCATATTTGTATCTCCCCCTGAACCTAGGGCGCTTTTTTGTTTGTTTAGCATTCCTGCCACTAAGGGTGCTACCATTGGTAAAATCTTTGTTATAGATCCAGCATCAACTCCTAAGGAATTTCCCATATCAGATGCTAAGGCGCGACTTTCTTCTTTTGAGCCAGTAAGCTCTCCTAGGATAGCATTTCCATGTTCGGTATCTGCTAGTTTGCCTGGATCCTTTGTTAGATCGTCAAGATTTGTTTTATCTATTAGATCTAAAAGATTGCTAGAATCTTTATCCCCTTTAAAGTTTTCATTTGCCTTTTCCATCAATGCTGGGGCTACCTTTGAAACCACATTTCCTATGCTGCCCACATCCAAACCACTTTTGCCTGCCATTTGCTCTAGTAAGCCAGAACCAAGACCAGAGCTAAGTAAGTTTCCTATTAGACCATTCATGTATCTCCTTTTTTTATAAATCAAGGTAAATTGTAACATAATTTATTAAATATCAAAAAATAAATTTTCTAATAAGTTTAAAAAAGGTATCATAAGGGCAAAAATCGATGAGAAAATTAAGTGTTAAAAGATAAGATCAAAAACAAACAAAGTGGTATTTTGCTTTATGGCTTAACGCCTCCTAAGCTAAGTTATGGAAAAGAGAGAATAGGGCAAATATCACAAAAGCAAATAAAAAGGATAAATGCTCTAGACATAGATGGAGTTATCCTGTATGATGTGCAGGATGAAATTTCCCGTAGTGGCAAGGAAAGACCCTTTTCTTTTTTGCAAAGTCTAGCCCCAGAAGTTTATGCTAAAGAATATTTGCATGTGGATAAACCAAAGATTATTTATAGGGTTGTTGGCAAATACAAAAGGGAAAATTTTTGCGATTTTTTGGCAAATAAAGATGTAAATTTTAGTGTTTTTGTGGGTACTGCTTCAAAGGATCAAAAAGTAAATCTAAGCATGGATGAGGCATATAAATTAAGGCATGAAATTAGAAAAGATTTGATTTTAGGTGGAGTTGCTATTGCCGAGAGACACAAGATCAAAAAAGATGAACCTAAAAGAATTTTCAATAAAATGCAAAATGGTTGTGAGTTTTTTGTAACCCAGGCGGTTTATGATAGGGATAATGGGAGGGAATTTTTAGATGATTATGTAAGTTTTATGAAAAAGAAAAACCATCCTTTAGCACCCATCATTTTAACTCTAACCCCTTGTGGAACCCTTAAAACCTTGGAATTTATGAAATGGCTTGGTATTTCTATCCCAAAGGATTTTGAGGAGGATCTTAAAAATTCTAGTGATTTTTTAGGAAAATCTGTAAAATTTTGCCAAGAAAATTTTAAGTTTTTATATGATTATGGGAAAAAAATCGGTGTTCCAATCGGATGTAACGTGGAAAGTGTAGCCGTTACTAGGTTTGAAATAGAAACATCTGTGGAATTGTTGAGATCTATAAAAAAAATAATGAATGAGAATAAATAGGTGGCACCAAAAAGCAAATGGCATTTCCTATAAATGCTTACTATCTGTTTTTAGTTGTCCGTAGTCCGTTTTGGGCACTTATTTATTCAGTGCTAAATGGCTTTATTATTAGATTATAAGAAAAAAATACATATAATCTCTGTTTTTATTTAAGAGGATTGAATGGATGAAAAAAGTTTTATTGTTTTTGTTTGCGACAACTCTGACCTATGCTTTATCTTTGGTTGAGATTTATAGGGGTGGTGGAATAGATAGTGTTGAGATAGAGATAGAAAAAATGCTGCAAAGCCCATCTTATTGGCAAGAATATTTGAAAGATAAGGATGTTGATCGGGGATTTTACGAATTTGATACCCCCATAGTTTTTATAGATAAAACAAATCAAACTATGAAGCTTGTTTACAATGTTGATAAAATACAAGTTAAAAAATCCTACCAAAATATCATAACCGGAAAAATGGGAGACAAACAAGTTGAGGGAGATTTGAAAACTCCTGTTGGCGTCTATGATATAGTTAAAAGATTTGTCCCAGAAAATACCTTTTATGGACCCATTGCCTTTAGCCTTTCTTATCCAAATACTCTAGATAAGCTAGATGGTAAAAATGGTCATGGGATTTGGATACATGGCTTTCCATTGGATGAGAGTCAAAGGGGTACTAAGACAAAGGGTTGTGTGGCGCTTGAAAATGATATATTGGTAAAATTTGATAAGGATTTGGGTGTTGATTATGCTGTTGTTATAATCTCCGAGAATGGAGAAAATATAGCGAGTAAAGGCGATATTTCAAATATACTGGCAAATTTGTATCAGTGGAGATATGCTTGGGCTTTGAGTGATGTGGATGCGTATTTAAACTTTTATGATGGTAGTTTTAAGAGGTTTGATGGTAAAAATAAGCAACAATTTGCCCGCATGAAAAAAATAATTTTCAAAAGAAAAGAAACAAAGATTATAAGATTTAAAAATATAGCCATAAGCCCTTATCCAAATATGGATGGTAAAAATATGTACCGAGTGGTTTTTGATGAATATTATAGGACAAAAAATTATAAATTTGATGGAAAAAAAGAGCTTTATATCTTGCTTGAAAATGACAAAATGAGAATAATAGCAGAAAAGTAGGACTAGGTATGTTAGATAAAAAAGAAGTCAAAAAAGAATTAGATAAGCTTATCCAGATACGAGAAGAAATCTATGCTTACCTAGATGCAAATCTAGAAAAAGACGAAAAAACAGGCATTTATGATTTTTCATCAAATCCAAGTTTAGATGCCAAAGGTGTTTATGGACATTTTTTTAAACTAGACTATCAAGCCAGAAAATTAAGGGGATTTTTGGTTGCTACTTATGGATTAAAAGCCGAGTAATGGCGTATATTAGCCTAGATTCATCCGCTTATGGGCATAACCTAAGGTATATTGGATCAAAGGTGGGCGGTATCTCAAAAATCATGGCTGTTTTAAAAGATAATGCCTATGGTCATGGGATAGAACAAATGGGGAGATTAGCTTCATCCTTTGGCATAAAAAGGGCTGTTGTTAAAAATACCTTTGAGGCAAAAATAATAGAGCCTTTTTTTGAAAAAATTTTGATTTTAATCGAAGCAAATCCCAGCAAGGCTATAAAAAATGATAAATTTATCTATACTTGCGATGATATATGTTCCATCAAAGATTTTCCTAGAAATACCAATATCCATCTAAAAGTTGATACTGGCATGAGAAGAAATGGTGTTTTACCAGAGCAACTTGATGAGGTATTTTCCCTTTTAAAAAAGAATAATTTAGATCTAGAGGGTGTTTTTACCCATTTTTATGGTGCGGATATAGTTGGAAGTGAATTTTATGTGCAAAATGAATGTTATAAAAAGGTTAAATTAGCCTGTAAAAATTTAGCTAAAAAATACAATTTCCCACCCCTTCATTTCCATTCTTGCAACTCTTCAGCTTCCTTGCGTTTACAAGAAAGCTTAGATGATGATTTTGTTAGGATTGGAATAGCAAGTTATGGCTATACGGATTTGCATGAAAGTTTTGGCAAGTTTGATCTAAAACCAGTTTTGGCTTTATGGGGCGAAAAAATCTGCTCAAGAGAGTTAAAAAAAGACGATACCCTAGGATACGGCGGAGCCTTTTTGGCAGATAGGGATATGGTAGTATCTTCCTATGATTTGGGCTACGGAGATGGACTTTTTCGTCAAAATGGCATCCAAAATCCCCACGTAAAAAATGGCAAAAGATTTCTAGGCAGAATGTCCATGGATTGCTTCAGCCTAGAGGGCATTGATGAGAAAGTATGCGTATTCGACGATGTAAGAGAATTTGCAAAGCGTTTTAACACCATCACCTACGAAATCCTAACCCAACTATCCCCATTTATACCAAGAGTTATTAAATAAATTTATCCCTCCTCACCCCCATTTTCCATAAATATCTAAAAACATTAAATAAATAGCATTGCTCCGCAATGCCTACTCTACTAGTCATCCGTATTCTGTATTCTGCATTCCGTTTTCCGAACCTAAGCCCTTATAAAACTTTAGTATGCTACAATCTCGAAATATTTTTTAAGGAGCGTGTTATGATTGAAAAGGATAAGGTAGTAGCTATTGAGTATGAATTAAAGGACAATGAAACAAAAGAAGTTTTAGACTCAAATAAAGGCGGAAAAGCTTTAGAATTTTTATATGGACGTGGACAAATCATTTCTGGATTGGAAAATGAACTTGGCAAAATGAAACAAGGGGATCAAAAGGAAATCCTTGTAAAAGCCGAAGAAGCCTATGGAAAATACAATGAAGATGCAAAACAAACCCTACCAAGGGAGCAATTTGCAGGCATTGAGTTAAGTGAGGGCATGACCTTATATGGACAAGGTGAAGATGGTCAAACCGTTCAAGTTATAGTAAAGGGATTTGATGACGATAATGTAAAGGTGGATTTTAACCATCCCCTTGCTGGAAAAGATTTGCTTTTTGATGTAAAGGTGATAGAAACTAGAGATGCCACTGAAGATGAGTTAGTATCAGGAGTTGTTGGTGGAGCTCATAGTTGCTGTGGTGGACATGGTGGATGTGGAGATCACGACCACGAACACGGAGAATGCTGTGGCGGAGAGCATAAACATGGTGAAGGTTGCAGTGGGGAGCATAAACATAAGCATGGCGAAGGTTGCTGTGGGGGACATTGAAATTTAGGGTTTAGATCTAAATTTATCTAATCAATCAAGGAAAAATATGAAAGCTACCTATCTGTTTCCCGGTCAGGGAAGTCAAGCCATTGGAATGGGGGAAGATTTTTATAATGCTAGCTCTGATGCTAGGCAAATATTTGAAGAAGCGAGCGATGCTTTGAAAATAGATATGAAAAAACTTCTTTTTGCTCAAAATGAAGACTTAAATCAAACTCAATTTTCCCAGCCAGCTATTTTATTAGTTAGCTTTATTGCCCTAAGATTGCTTGGAAAAAAATTTAATCCTGTTTTTTCCATGGGGCATTCTTTGGGGGAATTTTCAGCACTTTTGAGTGTTGGAGCCTTGGATTTTACTAGTGCTTTAAAACTGGTTTACGAAAGAGGGGTCTTGATGAAAAGCTCTTGCGAGGGAAAAGATGCAGGCATGATGGCGGTTATTGGCATCGAATATGAAAAGCTTAAAAATTTGTGTGATGGCTTTGTGAATGAGGGCAAAAAAATTTGGTTAGCAAATATAAATAATGCATCTCAGATCGTCCTAGCAGGCACAAAGAAAGATTTAAAATCCGTCGAGAAAATCCTAAGCCAAAATGGAGCAAAAAGAGCCTTGCTCTTACCAATGTCCGTAGCATCCCATTGCCCACTTTTAGAAAGTGCTTTAAAGCCCTTTGGAGAACTTTTAGATCTATATGTAAAAGACGAATTTCAAACGCCCATTATCTCAAATGTAACGGCAAATCTTTATCAAGATAAAAAAACCGCATGTGAGCTTTTAGAGCTTCAGTTGGTCTCATCGGTGCAGTATGTTAAAAGCATAGAATTGGCTGAGACTAAGAGCGACATTTTTGTAGAATTTGGTGGTAGTGTTTTAAAAGGATTAAACCGCAGAATTACAAAAAAACCAACTTATAGCATAACCGATATGAAAAGTTTGGAGATAGTAGGAAATTTATAATGGATAAAAAACATAAAACCATAGCCATCATGGGAGCTATGACAGAAGAGATAGAACCGCTTTTAGATATAATAAAAGATTATAAATGTATAGAATATGCCAAAAATAAATATTATAAGGCAAACTACAAAGGACTTGATCTAATCATAGCTTATAGCAAAATAGGTAAGGTAAATGCCAGTCTAACTGCAAGTGTGATGATAGAAAAATTTGGGGCACAAAGTTTGCTTTTTTCAGGGGTTGCTGGGGCTGTTAATGGGAATTTAAAAATAGGCGATATTTTATATGCTACTTCCTTGGCTCAACATGATTTAGACATTTCAGCCTTTGGACATCCCTATGGTTATGTGCCTGAGGGAAGTGTTTTTATAAAAACCGATGAGAGTTTAAATAAGATCGCAAATGAAGTCGCTAAACAAAAAGGCATTAATTTAAGCTCTGGCGTCATAGCAACGGGCGATCAATTTATCTGTGATGAACAAAAAAAACAATGGATAAAAAATACCTTCAAAGCCGATGCTATCGAGATGGAAGGAGCTTCCGTGGCGGTTGTATGCGATGCTTTGGGTGTTCCTTTTTTTATACTCCGCGCCATAAGCGATGGGGCAGGGATGGATGCGGAATTTGACTTTGATAAGTTTTTAAAAACATCTTCACAACAAAGTGCTGATTTTATAGTAAAAATGATTGATAATTTGATCTAATTTATATTTTTAAATAAGTCCCAAAATATCTACCATTGACAAAAAATGATAGTCTCATAAAACAAAAATAAAGGTTTAAGTGTTGATAAATTTAAGCAAAAAACTAATAAGCCAATGCGGAAAAACAAATGCAAGATACAAGATGATAGTTGATAAAGATAGGGTTCTTTTAGGGCTTAGTGGAGGAAAAGACAGCCTAGCTCTTGCCCATCTTTTAAAGCGGATGCAAAATGTAGCTCCCTTTGATTTTAAACTAAAGGCTGTTACCATAAGTTACGGGATGGGAGAAGATTATAGCCACCTCCATGCCCACTGCGAAGAGCATGGCATTGATCATGAGATTATAGAAACAAATACCTATGAATTAGCCAAAGACAAAATACGCAAAAATTCCTCCTTTTGTAGCTTTTTTTCCCGCATGAGAAGGGGAGCCTTATACACTTACGCCCTTGAAAATGATTATAATAAAGTGGCAATTGCCCACCACCTAGATGATGCGGCCGAGAGCTTTTTTATGAATTTCATCTACAATGGAGCCCTAAGGAGCTTAGCCCCAAAATACACCGCCAAAAACGGACTTATCCTCATCCGCCCCCTTATACACGTAAGAGAGAGACAATTGCGAGACAATGCCACAAATAACCATCTCGAAGTAATAGGTGACGAAGTCTGTCCAGCCATGAGATTTGACATCAAAATGCCCCACGCTAGGGCTGAGACCAAAGAGCTTTTAGCAAAACTAGAAAGGGAGCATCCAAAACTTTTCGTATCTTTAAAATCTGCATTTGAGAATATTCACCGAAGCAGCTTCATGAATGAGGAGTATTTGGAATAAGAAATGAAAATATTTAAAAAAATTGCATCGGTAATTGGTGGTATTTTTGTTTCATTATTTGTAATTTGTTTTGTTGGTTTTATTATTGTATTTGAAATTCCACAAAATATATATAAAGAACTAACCCATCAGTATTATTTGTTGTATAAGTACGAAAAACACCCTTGAAATGGAAAAATATTTCAAACAAACAAAGAACTAATTTTAATCGAAAACAAAGGTGGCAAGACACAATATAAACTTTATCCTATTAGTAGGCTTAGTGTTAAAGAGTATGAAAAATATAGGCAACTTTATGGGATATATTTTACAGATGGTGGAATAGATTTAGGGTGAGTTAAATATGATGGTAATCATAAAGAGATTGGGCTATAAAAACCATTATTGTTATTTCTTTTTAGTTCTCTTGATATAGTAGATTTGTAAACACCTATGTTGTTTGCTATTTGTGTTATAGATAGATTTTGCTTAATTAAAGCATAAATTTGGTATCGTTTTATACGGGTTAGTTGTTTGTATTTTTTCATTATTGCCTTACGAAAGTGGTTGGAATTAAAGTACTAATTATACTACAACTAGCCTTTTTAATTCACAATTGACAAATGTTGCGGTTGTGAGTTGAATTTACAACATATATCTTACGCTCATCTTTGAGTATCAATGGAATAGATTATCAAATCTTTCAGTTATGGCAGAAGCTGATGAATTTATAAAACATATGCCCGAAGGCCGCGATACTATAGTGGGAGAGCGGGGTTCGTCGCTTTCACGCAGACAAAGACAGCGTATCTCTATAACAAGAGCACTTCTTAGCAATCTAATATTCGATGAGGCTATGAGCGCACTAGAATGAGAATGAAAAGACAATACAAGAAAGAACTTGAATCGTTATTGCAAAATAAGTGGAATTTATTTTTGAGTGCAATGGATAAAATAAATAATTAAATTGATGGTATTTTAGCTGATTAATCATATTGCAAGAAATGCTCAATGAACTTATCGTGAATAAACAAGGATATAATATTTTTTGTATCCAATTAAGATGATTTTTTAAGGATAAATAAAAATTATTTAACCAATGAACAAATTGACTTTGTAAGAAACAAAATCAAACCTTTGTTTAAAGATTTTCTTGGTGTTTATAATGATTTAATTAGTTATATACGATACAAGTATGAAGAAGTTTTTTAGCTTAAATGATTTGTATGAATTTGTTTGAACCAACAGTAGACGAAAGCAGACAACATGTTAATTTTAAAAACATTATAAAGCACAATTCGCAACTATATCATGCAATTGATAAAAAAAGAGAGAAAGAAAAGGAAATTTTGCAATCTTGGTGCAAAGGTTTTCCAGATAGAGACAATAAATTTGTTAAGGAGTTTCAAACTACTTTTAATCCTTCTTTTTGGGAGATATAT
>PDWI01001878.1_pt1 | contig 32641 bp, 30 predicted proteins | sample 1430891 | NCBI WGS metagenome assembly PDWI01 (sample SAMN01162508, study PRJNA174530) | Oral metagenome, whole genome shotgun sequencing project. | biome: Marine environment; feature: Marine mammal; material: Swab sample of the gingival sulcus; isolation source: swab sample of gingival sulcus... | reverse complement strand
AAATTGATGATTACAATTTTATTTTGATTAAACCGAAATCATTTAATAATTCTGAATCATTTCAACACGCGTTAGAACGAACATACGGCGATAACGAATATTATAATGATATCAAAATTGTTTATCATGTGAATTGTATTAACCAACATGGTACCAATATAATTTACACTATTTCCAATAATATAGATAAATTTGGTGATGTTAGTTTTGCACCTGATTTACGTCCAATAGTTGATTCAGTGGATGATTTACCGGTTAAAATTATTGTTACAATGGAAATACATATTGATGATTTATTGTTAACCAGAACAAATTCATTATTTTTAAATCATCGCATACGCGTTGCTAATGAAGTTATAAATAATTTACCGATAACTGATTTGGTGACAAAAGAAATTGTTGAAAAGGTGGAAATTGTAAATCAAAAAATTGTTGATTTACCAGATAATGTTGACCCTGTATTTGACGTGTTAAAAATGAATACACCAATTTTTGGTTCAATACTCACCTTTGATGTTGATATTGATAAATTCAAAAATAATAAACATTTAACATTCGAATCAATTAAGAATATAAATTTACCACCTGATTCGAAATTAGCATTAAAGCTTAATGATGAAACAATTTATGGATATTATACAAGTAATCATGTTGTTTACTTCAACACAACAGAATTTGCAGAAGATTACTCAGTTGATGACCAATTTGAAATTATATTATTTAATAATTTAAATGGTGAATCACAAATTCAAACCCTAGCTAACGGAACTTTAACCAATAAAAATAAACAAAATTAATGTCCATAAATTTTGGCAATCAAAACAAAATTACTGCTTTACAAATACATGATGCCGAAACAACAATTAATGAAATAATAAAGAAAAAAGTACGTCAATTTAATATTGGACGTATTCGACAAGCATATAAAAACGCAAAAGAAAATTTTAATGTAGAAAAATTATCAGATGAACAAAAATTAACAATAAAAAAATCTTTAATTTCAGACGAAAAATCTCAACAATTTATTGAAAAACAAAAAAAGTTGTTAAGGACTGAATTTGAAAACTATCAACATATACGCAGCACTATTAATGGTATCAATGACATGAGTTTCGATGCTGTAGCGATAGAAAAAACAAATTTAATTCAACCACAAAAATTCAATAAATTAGTTGGGATTTCTATTTTCAATAATGAACAATTTTTACGTTTATTGCGTTTACAAAAATTAGCAATTTATTCACCATCAATAAACAAGCAAGATAATATTCAAACAATTATTGATGGTATTAATAAAATGAATAAATTGTATAAAATACCCGTTAATACACCGGATATTGAAATTATTTCTGAGTATGGTTATGAAACCAATATAGATATAGCTCACAACTTATCTGATTTAATTAAAATTCAGAAAACTTCTGTGTTTAATCAAATCAATAAAAAACAATCACATATTAAATCTAATGTTACTAATATGTTTTTGAGTTATTTGTTTAGTGATAAAATAACCAATAATATAACAACATTATTTCCTACAACACTTAACAGTAACATTAACTACCAAAAAGTTTATCGTTTACGTACGTTAGGTGAATTATTATTGGAAATATCAAATCCTGATTATCGTTATAAATCAAAATCAGATAGAGAACAATTATATATTAACACCGATGGAACCAGACCGATAGAAACAGAATATCGTAAATGGAATGGTTTACAAGTATTTGATTTAGATTTGAAGCAATGGGTGTATAAAGAACATGGTAGCATTGATTCATTAAAATTATTAATACATAATTCAATGATAAAATATCATTGGTATTTATGGATTGTTAAATCAGCGTCGGGTAACGGTTTACATATTTATACTAAGGTGGCACCACCACACCATCAATATACAAAAGCTGTCGACAATGAAACATCATCAAAATATTGGTATAATGTAAATTACGTTACCAAATTGAATATTGTTTATCATACTTTAAATGAATTAAACATCAAACATGATTTATTCAGTTATAAAAATTTTGATAATTTATATGTTGATAATGTTGTAAGTCGTATAACGGCTGGTATTAGATTATCATATGATGAAAACCCATATGTTAATAATAATTTTATCGATATGAATTTGGTTTGGGGGTTGGGTCAATTGGGTGATGTATTAAACAATGACCAAATCCATCAATTTGAAAATAATTATATTGATGTTTCTGATAAAACACAAAAATTATTGAAGAAAAAATATAAATTAATTGATGATTTATATTTGGAAGATTCTGGTCAAATTGAATACAATACTGATACAACCGATAAAATGAAAGCTGTGTTGGCTACGCTTTCAGACCATGTAAAAATAAATACTAATTTTGAAGAATATAAACAATTCAATGTTAATCAGATAAATTATTTTACTCGTTATAATATTTGTAATACACTGGCTTCAATGATGGGTGTTAATGGATTGACATTAGCACATGAAATATTGAAATCTGCTGAGTGTAATAATGTTGCCGAAATTAATGCGTTTTATTCTTGTGCTATCAGTAACAATAAACAACCCACTAAATTGGGTATTGAATTATTACGTAAAGTTGGTGTAATCAAATCCCTTTCAGATGAATTTAAAGTTGAAATTCAAGAGGGATTCAAACGTGATATAAGCATTGAAATTCAGAAAGTGTTAACCAATGAATTACCGGAAATTGATTATAAATTAAGTGAAAATGAATATTTGTCTACTGTTGGTGATAGTTTACTTCAACGTGTAACCGGTCAAAAAATTAATATTTTATTTGCACCAGCTGGCAGCGGTAAAACAATGTTTATCACCAGATTAACTAAACAAGGTAAACGAATATTATTGGTTCTACCGTATATCAGTGTTATTCAAAATAAAGTAGAAAAAGATAAATCAATTACTGATTATTTTGATATCTATTACGGTAGTGTTAGCATTAAAGATTTAGAATATGGTCGTAATGCTGTGACAACATTCGATAAATTTTCAAGAGTTAATTTTGATAAAGTATCGAAAATGTTTGATTATATAATAATTGATGAAAGCCATTTATTGTTTACATCAGCTTATCGAATAGAAGCAACATCTAATGTAATCAAAAAAATTAAAGAATTATTTTACATTAGTTCTAATGATGATTTATCCGCTAAATTATTATTAATGACTGGTACTGAAACCGGTGAATCACATTTTTTCGATAGTGTTTCAAATATCATCAGGATAAGTAAAAAACAACCCAATAAAAATATGGAATTTGTTTTATGTGATGATACGTTGGATGCCACCACACGATTAGCTAGTTATGCTGCTGATTTATTACGTAATGATTATCGTTTATTGATACCAACTAATAAAGGTGAAATTTATTCTGAAAAAATAATTGGAATGGTGGAACATTTGCTTGGTGAAAACATTAAATATGGTTATTATAAACGGTCTAACACTGAACAAGAAATATGTCAATTAATAAACAATGATTGTACGGTTGGTGATTATGAAATTATTTTTTGTTCCAATTATTTATCGGTTGGTGTTGATATCAATGACAAAGATAAAAAATTTGCTAGCTTGTATTTAGGTGATTTCAGTGGATTTGAAATTGAACAATTTAATGCACGTATACGTAAGAAGGGTATTGAAAGTAAATTTTTTGTTATAACAGAAACTGCCAACGGTGATATTAATAATACTTTAATTGATGAACCCACGTTAATACTGAAAGTAACAGATAATGATAAATTATTTTTTATTGATGATAAATCAATTGCTAATGCTAAACAAGAATTCATTGCTGAATATGACCCAGTGTTAAAAAAGATTGTAACACCCGGATTTAGTTTGTTAAACGGTAAAATTCAATTTAATTTAGAGGAATATGAATTGATATCATTTGAAGATAAGTACATTAGTTGTATGATTCACCCGGTTAAAGTTGCACGTGAATTAGCAAAATATGGATATAACATAACTATCAGCACTAGATATGATGAATTAACAGATGGTTTAAAAGAAATATTAAAACAAACAGGTATTGAATCAGCTAAAGCAGAAAAAATCCGTAAACATCAATTAGTTTATCATACATTTATTGACCTCATCAATAATAACCAATATGTTAATCAATACGGTTTAGAATATAATAATGTTATCAATTGGATATCAACAGCTATAAGAGAAAATAAATTGATTGAAGACCGTTCAGCAACAAAACATATAGAAGTAATTTTTGATGCTTTCGCTGCACCACAAAAGGTAATCGTTAAATCAAAAGAAGCATTAGAAAAAATATTGGGTTATGCTCGATATTTAATTAAGCGATATTCATCTGGTAAGTGTATAGAAATTTTTGAAAAATATGTTGATGACAATGGTGTCATTAAATTTAAAAATTTCAAACGAGCCATTAATCTATTGAAATTGATGGATAGTGAAGCTGATAATGAATTAAGTCAACCGATATCAAAAACTATTGAAAAAATATATGCTTTTGTTGATGAATTTGAAATTGATGATGATAAATATATCGGTTATAATGCTTATCAAGCTAAACTTGACATGTGGACACAAGAATATATTGAAATGCTTGGGATAACAATCAACACTCGCCATGGATATGATAAAATAAGAGATTCAATTGTGGAACTTTTGATGGATATATCAACAAAGCGAACATCAAAAAATGGTATTAAATTTAGTTATAATAAATTACCAGACACAAATAGTGATACAATATTGAACAAAAGAAGCATCGATAGTTTAATCCACACCATTTTCAAAGTCAGCGACCACAACACTAACAACCCCATCCGCCAAAAACACATTGTGTTGACCGAGCAAAACTTCTAATTTTTGTTGAAGGTGAAGCCTGAATACAAGAAGTTTTGCGAAAATAGCAAAAGCAATCTTTTTGACGAAGGCTTGATTTGTGAGCAACGCGAAATTAAACGCACCAATTACGATAAAACCAAAAGTTTTAAAATCTATTCAAACGAATTATGTTTAATTTTTTTAATAAAAATACCAACAATAAATTGACTGATTTATCTACTGATTATAAAAAGCAATTATTATCACTATATGGTAATTGCGTGGTTCAAATTCGGTTTGGTGATGTTATATTCAATGGTAAATTGAATAAAATATTGGAAATTAAACATTCAACAATATTGGAATTAATTGAATCATTTAAAGTTGACAAAATTAAATTATCATTTTTTTATTTTAAAAAAGATATTTTAATTGATAAAGAAATAAACAAACTTGAATTGAAATATCAAACCATTAATTATATATTATTTTTAATGATTAAAACTAACAATGAATTGAATGATAAATGATATTTTAAAAAATTTAGATAAAATATACAATTTCGATTTGAAGTGGACTACGTTAATAACTAACAAACCCGCTTTGTTTGAGGATTATGATTATTTGAAAATATCTAAATTTATTGATAATGAAATAAATCAAACCGAAATTGATTTATATAAATCCGGTAAAATCCGTAATTTATATGCTAATTTTGAAACATTATTAATACTGAATCTGAAGCGATACGATAGAATAATTAATTACGGAACAATGTTATTTTATCAATATGTAAATGTTAATGGAACTAATGTTTCCAAAAATTTAGAAAATATTATTACTGAAATATCTATAACACCAACTAAGTTAGGTTGTATTGCATTGACATCACCAGCATCAACATTAAGTGAATTGGAATATGGTTGGAATGTTAAATTAATGGAACCACCGGATGATGTAAGCCCATTGGAACACAACTGGGGTAAGTTGTATAAATTAGAAAATTTCAGAATGTTTATGCAATATTGCGCTCTTAGATGTAATACTAACGGATTCAGAGAAACATGGATTAATGATATCACAAACAATAAAAAATTATCAAAAGTTTGTACTAAATTTACTAATAAATCAAAAGCTATTGATGTTTCACAATTAAATGATGTCGTTGAATATTACAAACGAATTAAATATGACCATCAAAAATTAATTAATTCATTACGACAATCTATGAATGATATGTTTATATCACATGATGATGATGACAATCAAAAATATGGTATTTATGTTTACAATAAAAGTTTTTATTTACATACCATTAAATTTTCGATGAGAGTTGATAATAATGATGGCATCATTAGTAAATCATATATCGCCAATTCACATGAGTGTTTCATAGCTGAAAAATATTTGATTAGTTCAATGATGAATCAAATCGAATGGACTAAAAATGATTACACAGAAAATAATGATTATGTTAATTCTAAAAATATATTGATATCATTACTATATGAATTGTTAACCGAAAATTACCATGATGTTGTAGCAATAAAAAATATGTATGGTAATGTATTCAGTAAAGTAACATTTTCTGGTATTTTTAGTAATGTTTATATTAATGAAAGTTTAATATTGGAAGGTAGAACAATTAAAATTAATAGGAAATGTTTATCAAAACTTAATGCAGCCACTTATTTGATTGATAATGGATATGTTATTTTTGGATATGAAGATGATGTTAATGAATACCTATATAATGATGATAACAACACAAATCAATATCAAAAATTAATTAAATTATTGAGCAAATATTGCAAACCGGTGATGACTCATATGTTTGATGTTATCAACCTTTACACCCAAAATAATAATAATATCATTGATTTAGTGGTTTATAACAAATTTAATCCTGAACGAATCAATAATATATCAATACAAGAATCTAATATTAAAACTGATATCAATCCATTGCGACAATTTATCCAAAATAAAAATAAAGGTAAAGGTTATTGGAAAGTTATTGGTTAAATCTAAAAATCAATAAAATTAAAAAATATGGAAACAATACGTAATGAAAAAAATTACATCAATTCAATGATGAGATTAACAAAAAATAAAATAATAGTTAATCGAACAGGTGTTGGTACATCTAAATCATTTAATCAAGTATTTGAATTTAATTTGGATAGTCCAGTACAACCATTACCAATATTAATGGGTAAACATACTGGTTTAAAAACAGCACTAACTGAATTAATTTGGATAATGACAGGTCGTAATGATTTAAAATTTTTAAAAGATAATGGTGTTCATTATTGGGATGATTGGGTTAAAAAAGATGGTACTTTTGGACCCATATACGGAACACAAATGAGAAATTTTGGATTGACTGGTGTTGACCAATTAAGGATTGTTGTTGATAAATTAAAAAATAATTTTTTTGATAGACGTATTATTATAAATTTGTGGGACCCTACAACAATGGATGAACAAGCGTTACCACCTTGTCATGTATTTTATCATTTTACTACAAGTTTAGATAATTCGGATGAAAAAATAATGAATTTACATGTAACACAACGGTCTGGTGATTCATTTCTTGGTATACCATATGACCTATTAATGTTCATGTATATGATGAAAATCGTTGCATTTGCTGCATCGACAGAAACCGATAAAATAAAAGTTGGTACATTATTTTTAACTGTTAATGATTATCATTTATATGAGAATCATATAGATATAGTGAAAAAGTATAATCAACATTACATTGATGAAAATAATAAAAATCAATATTGTTATCCTGATACTATTGAATTCAAACAAGAATTTATAGATAAAGTCGGTGATGATAAAGATATTGATAATATATTGAAAACCATTATTGAAATGAAGTTTAATGTTTTCAATTTTTATTCATCTTTTATGGGTTCAAATGAAAAATTCGTCTGGAAGCAACAACCGAATTTACCGAAATTTAAAGCCGATGTTGCTGTGTAAAAAAAAATTAAAAATAATATTGTATATAAACCGTAATTTTTATGGTTAAAAAATTATTATAAATTTATTTATCTCAGCAAAAATCCAATGAGTTATTATGTCTCATTGGATTTTTTATTTATTGATTATACACATATTAATGGAATTAATAAAAATAATAAAATAACAACTAACAAAATGTCAAAAATAAAAATATTACATTATTCTGATTTACAAGTCAAAATCAGATTGAAAAATTTAAAATCTGAATTTAAAACACAATTAACGAAAATTGAAAAACTTATTATTGAAAACACTATAGATATAGTGGTTATCACCGGTGATTTATTTGATTATGATGAACCCAATGATATTGAACGTGAATTGGTCTATCAACACATAGCAAATGTATTACATATTAAATCAGTAAAAGAACTTGTAATTATTGATGGTAACCATGATTTAGGTAGTGATATCAATTCAACATCAACACCGATTAAATTATTGTCAGAAGTTGGAATATCATTGTTGAATAATGTTGATTCAAAAATAATTCATAAATTACATTATTTGAATACCACCACACCTTACACATCAAAATGTAATGATTCCATTGTGTGGTTACCTTATACATTAAATGATGGTTACAATAAAAATTCATTTGAATTAGTACCAAACAAATTCAATATAGCATTGTATCATGGTATAGTGTATGAATATGCTGAATTGGAAAAATTACCAATAAATAATAAATTTAAATTGTTTAAACATAGTGATATCATAGGTAATTTAATTTTAGCTGGTGATATTCACCAAAATTGGAATAATCATAATTTCTTTTACAGTGGTACCATTATACAAAATAATTTCGGCGAGGGTGCAACATTAAAATTTAAACCAAAAAGAAATTCACATACTAATGGTTACAATGGTTATATAAACATATATGATATTGACACTGATACAAATCAATACACAATAGAACAAGTACTAATCGGAAGTTCAGTACAATATTTAACCATTGATTTATCATTATCATTAGATATAGATGTTGATACCATCAAGAGTGAAATTGATAAAATCATTAATGATACTGATAATTATATTTTCAAATTAAAATTGAATGTTGATTATCAACAATATCGTAAAGAATTATTGAATTATTTACAGTCTAAAAGTAATTTTGATGTTGAAATAAAAAATATTGAAACTATTGATAAACATCGTGTCGAAACAATGTTTGATGATAATGACATCGTTGAGATATCTGAATCATCATCAACAAAAGAATTAATTATTAAATTATTTAATGATGAATTGATTAAACTTAATGATGGTAGTAAAACATTTCAACAAGTACAATCAAAAGTTGAAGAATTATTCATCAATAATTTAAATTGTCATATAGATGATAGTCGTTCATATATCATAAATTTAAATGAATTAGAAATTATTGGTGGTTTTCAGAAACTAGGTCCGAATGTTATTAATTGTGATTTTTACGGGTTATCACGTATAAGTGGTACCAACGGATATGGGAAAACACAAATTTATAATATGGTGTATTGGCTTCGTTATGGTATCATATATCCATCATTAAAAAAGAATCAAAAAACTTTCAATAATTTAATGATATTTAATAATAAACGACCAGATTTAGATACCATTGCAGTAATAGGTAAATTTGATATCAATAATAAATTAGTTATTGTTAAACGTGAATTGAGTAGAATTTGGAAAACTGGAACATCATCAGGGCAAAAGAAATCTGTATTAGCAAAAGAATTTGTATCGAAAATTAATTCAAAATTAATAATTACTGTTGGTGATGGTGACGATAAAAAACAGTATACAGATGATACCGCTGAACATTTATTAAATTTATGGTTCGGTAATGTTATTGATACATTGTTGATTGTTAACCATGATAAATTAAAAAATTTGATTAACACACCAACGGTTGATTTGGAAAATTTATTGATTAATTATATTGGTAATGATTTCGTTAAATCAATGACTGAAGAATTACCAATAATAAGAAAAAATATTATTGATAATGCAGCGCGACCATCAATGAATGAATCACAATTAAGCAATAAATTAATTGAATTGCGTACTGATTTAAAAATTAATGATAAAAACGTTAATGATAAAAAAATAATTAAATTGAGTATTGATGATGCACTGGTTACATTGGATGAAAAATTAGCGTTAATCAATAATAAATTAATTAACATCGGAAATATACCGAATATCATTACAGAAAAAGAAACAAAAATTTCTGAATTACAAAAAACTATTGATAATTATGATATCAATAATAAACCAGAAAAAACATTATCAGAATATTTATCTGAAAAGAAAACATTAACAGATGATTATCAACAAAAATATGATAAATTTAAAACCGAATTAGTTGTCAAACGGGATGAAAAAATCGTAGATTTACAAGAAAATATAAAAACAAAAGACAATGAATTCAACACAAAAATATTCAATCACAAAAATAAATTGAATGATTCATACAACAAAAACAAAGAAATCGTTAATAATTTAGCAGAAAAAATAAACCGTCATAATGAAGAAATTCATAAAAAATATGATGGTCAAATAAATCAAAAAAGGTCTGATATAAGTGTTTTTAAATCAAAAATTGAAACTTTTAAATCAGAAATTGAAAAAAATCTAAAATCAATTAAAGATGGTGTTTGTGATAAATGTGGTACTGTTTTAACAGATGAAAAACATCTACAACAATTGAAAAATGAAAACGTTGATAAACAAAATAAAATCAATAAGATAACAGAATTGATAAAACAATATAATGATGATATCGATGAAGCAAATAAATTAAAAAAATCAAAATTAATTAGTGAAATAAATTCTGAATCAGATGAATATCAAAAATATTTAGAAATTCGAAAAATCGCTAAACAAAGTGAATTAGATTATAAAAATTTCACAGATAAATCACACCAAGAACAACTAAAAATTGTTGTTGATATTGATGATATCAATCAATATAATGATATCATCACTAATATAGATAAATTAAAATCAATTGATATCGATGAGGTTGTTAAGCAAAAATTAATAAATGAACAAACTATCATTAATACCATTAATGATTCAATTGATAAATGTGGTCTATACGAAAAATATTACACCGCAGCAACTAATAAATCAAAATTAGATGTTGAATTGTTGGAATTGAAAACAAAATCATTGGTTACATACAATAATTTAATTAACGATAAACAAACAATTAATGTTGCCATTGAAAAGAAAAAAGAAGAAAAAAATCGATTAAATGATGATATCACTAATTTAAACAATTTAATTACACAAATTTCAACTAATATTAATCGATACGAAGATGAATTGAAACAAGCAATCAACTATAAAATAAAACAAGAAACATACAAGTATTATAAATTAATGATTGAAAAATTATTACCGAAATCAATTTTCAATTATTATCGTAATACTGTTAATCATAAGTTTGCTGAATTATTATCAGATGTCAACTTTTTATTGGAATGGAATAGTGATGGTAGTTTATATAAAATAGATTTCAATGACGACCATAAAATATATACAAATATTCAATCTGTTAGTGGTATGGAAACGATATTTTTGGGATTGGCATTTGTCTATTCAGTGACTCAATTGAATTTCAAACACAATTTTTCACATTTATTTATTGATGAATTAACCGGTCAATTAAATAAAGGTAAAAATAACAATCCGGATATGAATACAAATTACCAAGAATTATTGTTATTATTATTACAAAAATTCAAGGATAAAAAAATATTCATTATTGACCATGTTATTAAAAACATGTTTGAAACGCAAACACTCGAATTGAAATATAACAAAACAAACAAACAAACTTATATTGAAATAAATTAAACTATAAAATTATGATTGAATTATTATTAAAAATATTATTATTTTTGTTGGGTGCTTTGTTTGGCCATTATTTAGTGAAATTGTATTACAAATACAAATCGAATAATCAACCATTATTGCTTTATTCAAGTATAAATGTTACTTACGATGTTGATGATATATTGTATCATTATGTAAACTGTAATCAAAATTATAGCTATACTAATGATAAAAATATATTTAAAGAATCAACTGAAACCACCACAGCAAATAAAGAAGACATAGAATTTAATGGTAAATCAATAACTAAATTTTAATTAAAAAATTGGATAATTGATTTATCAATAAAAAATAACATTAAAAATATTAAATAAAATGAAAACCAGATTACCGAAAAGAGTTAAGGAAGCATTTTCGAAAATTAAAAAACCGAACTCAAATTTGAGACGTGTTCAATGTGTTATTGAACTGAAATTGAAAAATGATAATACAACAATATCATGCACCGGTTACAATCAAAACATGTTTAAATTACATGATTATCAATGTGAAACAACATTAACCACTGATGATTTCAATTTAGTTGAAATTAATAATCCGTACAATATTCATGCCGAATATGATGCGTTGACAAAATTGGTGAAAATGATTCACAAAACAAAACATATCACTAATGATAATATCAAATCAATAGAAGTTTATACTACAACAGCTCCATGTGTTGAATGTATTAAACAAATATTGTTTACATTGAAAAAATTCAACAAAAAAATTATCATTTATTATGGGGCTAAAAAAGAAACATTTTGTGAATTACATCCTAGAACCAATGCAACTCAGTTAATCCCTGAAATTGTTTTACGTTCACAGGGCGTTAAAACATATTTTATGCAAGATTTATTGGATTTACATGTTTCAATTAACAGTGATATAATTAAAGACAAATAAAATGGAAAACAAAAATTTATTAACAATAATAGTATCGTTATTTTTTGGTTTCATTATTGTTATTGTCATTATATCAACAAATGAAAAAATTGATGATTTGACTAATGATTTCAAATATCAAACGAAATTGTTAAATCGGAAAATTGATAAATTGAATAATCAATTAAGTGAAAATCAATATTCACAAAATAAAATTGAATTTGAAAATGTTATAACTACTGTTTATCATCCTGTTAAAGGTCAATGTGATTCAACACCAAATATAACAGCAAGCTGTGAAAAAATAAACATGAATAATCCATATGGTCATCGTTGGATTGCTGTATCTCGTGATTTTTTGAATAAATATAACTTTAAATATGGTGATGTCGTTGAATTATCAGGATTTCCAAAAGAAAATAATCAATACAATGGTAAATGGACCATTAATGATACCATGAATAAACGATTTGAAAATCATATAGATTTATTAGTTGGTAAAAAACAACCGGTTGGAAAATGGACCAACATTAAATTAACAAAAATAAATTAAAATAGCAACACAATGGATAACAATAACAAATTTCAACCACCAAAAACAGATGATTTAGAAGTTCAAAAACTTTTAAATCAGTATTCTGATGCTTACAATAATTATTATTATGGCGATTGTGATTTAATTTCGGATGAATCATTTGATGACTTGGAAGAAAAATTATTTAATTTGGGATTTAAAAATCAAATCGAATCTGAAAAGAAACGATTATTTCAATTAAATAAATCTAATGATATAAGTAATCATATATCGATATCATTAGATAAAATCAAAGAAAATCCAAAACAAAATGTATTTTTAGATTTAATTAAATGGTTCAATAAACATCGGATTGATTGGCGTAATATTCAATTTTATGTGGCACCGAAATTTGATGGTGCATCAGTTAAAATTGAATTAAACGGAAAAGGTGAAATTGTTAGAATTATATCTCGAGGTGGTATTGATTACACTGAAATCTTAAAAGATAATCCAACTATTAAAGATTTCATTAATCAAAACAAACAAATTAAATCTTACAGTAAACAATTGTTATTAGTTACTGGTGAAATTTGTATTGATAAATCATCGTTCGAACAAAAATACAGTGATAAATTAAAAAATCCACGTAATGCTGTTAATTCGTTAGTTAGCAAGAAAGAAACCGCAATGGATTTAACATTTATACCGTTAACAGATGGTATTAATGGGATAACAAATGATTATTCTGAATTCGTTGCGGGTCCATTTCAACCGGTTGATTTAAATTTTTTACACAATCAAATTAAAAATTATTACAGAAATCAAAAGCAAAACGGTGATTTTTTAATTGATGGTGTTGTTATCATGTATAAAACAAAACAACGGATTGTTAAAGATAATTACCCGTTGAACATGGTAGCATTAAAATTTAAATCAGAAAGTAAACAAACCACTGTTGTTGATATTGAATGGTCACAAAAGAAAACTGGTAAATTAAATCCAGTACTAGTTTTAAAACCAATTGAATTAGATGGTGCAACAGTTGAACGGGTAACCATTTATAATTATGACCAATTAGTTAATGTTTACAAATGTGGTATTGGTAGTGTTGTAGCAGTTAGGAAGGGTGATGAAATAACACCAAAAATAACTGAAACAATAAAACCATCATTAGATTTCAACATACCGTTAAATACAAATATTGTTGGTAAAAATTTGTATTATAATGATGAATCAGAAGACGATAATACATTGAAACAAAAATTTATTTTGGGTACTCGTTGTTTGAACATTGAAGGTATAGGACCGAAAATGTTAGGTCAATTATACAAACAAATGACGATATTACCCCATACAAGTTTCGATGTTTTTGATTTATTCAATAAAGATTATCGTGTTGATTTTTCAATGATATTTGGAGCAACATCAGCCAATTTTAAAAAGCTTTGCAAAATTCAAGAAATAAAAAATATACCATTAAATACTGTTATACAAATGCTACAAATTAATGGATGCGGTGAAGTATTAAGTTTAAAATTTGCACAAATGTTAACTGGTCAAATACCGTATAGTTCAGATGGTATCGATGAAAAAGTATTTAAGTATATTGTTAATGGTGATGGTCGTAAACGTATAACGGATACCATTGAAAAGTTGAATAAATTTGGTGTACGTGTGATTAAACCAGTAGAAAATAATTCTGATGTTATCACATATGAGATGAGTGGTAATCCGGTTGGGTTGGAATCGAAAGGGATTCGAACAAAAGCTCAATTCGTAAACGCTATGAAAACCAAATTCCCAAACAGTTTACACACAACATTAACAAAAAATACAACATTATTAATTGTTGATAATTTAAGTTCCAACACATCTAAGGCCAATAAAGCTCGCCGATATAATATTAAAATACTTACATACGAACAAGCTTTGAATCAATAAAATAAATTATTAAAAAATATTAATTTTATTGATAACTGTGGATATTAATAATATGGAAAAGTTATATGAATGTAAATTTTTGAATTCGTATTCTCCGTATTACGTTTCGAAAGACGGTCGAGTTTTTAATAAAAAATTTGAAGAAATTAAAAATTCAAAACCAACTAAACGAAATAATTCACATCGTTTATGTTATAAACCAATTGACACAGTTGCGAATGATAGACGTACAATTAATTTTACAAAATTAATATACGAAACTATATCGAATAAACAATTAAAAGATAATGAGTATATTATATTCAAAAATCCAAACAAACAAAATAAATATGCTTATGATAATTTAGTTGTTATGGATGATAAAATTGATAAACTATTAATAGCTCAGAAAAAGCGAGTTAATAATGGTTACGAATCAGTTAAGAAATGGCACCAAAATTAAAGAAAATTAAAAAGTATCAAAAATGAAAAACGTTAAATTACAAATAAAAATTAATAACAAAAATGTTATTAATGAACAGATTATTCGCGAAATTGATGTAACAAACAAATCAGATAATGTAATACAAGATTACATTCAGATGATAGTTGAAAGTACAACCAAATTAAAAATGAATGATTTCAATAAAACCAATCAAAATAATGTTTGGGGAACTTTCGATAATAAAATCAGTTTTGAATTGAATAAAATTATTCCAATTACTGAATTGAAAATTAAACCTATAATTCATGATTATCAAATTACTATTGATTATTATGATAAAACCGGTTTAAAAGTTGTTCAAACAAATAATTACAACACAATTTTCAAATTTCACGAAAAGGAAAAAATCATTGATGTTTTGAGAACATTATATCCAGCAAATTTGAAAATTGAAAAATATCCAAGCGGGTATATATTTAATAGTTTTTTAACTGAAACAAAATTCAAATATACAGTGGACGGACGTATTGCTGTAATAACTCTACAACGACAAACAAAATAAAATGAATAATTACAAATTCGAAGAAGGTAAGTATTGTAATGGAACATTATTGATTCCATCAACAAATAAAGATATACCAGATTTTTTGATGGATGAATTCAAACAATTAATGACCAAAAAAGGTATTTATGAAAACATGACGAAAGACGAACGCATTAATATATTTAAGGAAATGATTTCCGATTACGAAGAAATCAATTTTAAATATGCAATGCAAGCGATTCATCATGAATTGGGTCAAGTGATTATTTATAATACAATGGATAATGGTACTGCTAAAACAAAAATTTATCCGTTCTTTTTTATCATTAAATTATACAATCTTGTCGACAATAAAGTGGATAATATAATCACTAAACCGCGATTAAAAATTGTCGATGATTTGTTGAAAGAATTAAACATCAGTTTAAATTAACAAACTATTAACGTTTATAACCAAAAATGACAAATAAAACAACTACTGTTGACAACATGAAAGACGTAAAAGCTTTTATATTGTCAAAAATCAATCAAGGCAAACAAAAAATTGAAGACTTCCAAGAATATTATAATGAAAATATTGTTGTTGATGAATTAAATAATTTAATTTCCACTAATGTATTAAAATTCGATACTACAACACAAAAATATTCATTTGCGGTTGAACCCAAAGGTGACAAAATAATATTGGAAGGTAATTTATTATTACCGGTAACTATTATTCGAAATGAAAATGAAACTATAGTAGCAAGAGGTTATTGGTATTCATTCCCACCAAATTTCGATGTTAATCGTATAATTTGGAATGTTGCACTTGAACCGAAAACGAAATCAACATTAGTTAATTTAATTGAATTAACTGAGCAAAAAATACGCAAATCAAAAATCCAACAGTTACCTGAATACGAAAAATTATGTAATTTAATTGTGCCATATAATGATAAAATTAAATTCGAAATTAATACGGTTGGAAAAGATTTAACATCAATAACAATCATTTTTATTCACAAAATTAATATTAGTGGTAATGATGCAATTGGTATTGAATATAGAGGATTCAAAGTTAAATCAGAAATTAAAACTGATGAATTAATTTATGAATTAACAAAAAATGTTGATGAAAGAGATTATGAAAATATAAAAATCAATAAAATTTTTAATTTCAGTGATTTTATATTTTCAAAAAATGAAATACCATATTTGATAAATCAAAAAGAAATTGAATTCATTAGATTAAATAAAGTAAGGGGTGAATTTGTCATTGGTTATTATTCAATCAATCAAAATGGTATTACAAAAGAATTAAATACTGAAAAATATTCACAAGTCAACGATGGTATTGATAAAATAAAAGAAATTTTCGGTATGTATGCTAATGAATATCTTGAAACTATTGATTTCACAGTTACATAAAAACTAACAAATAATGAATAAAAAAATCACCAATAAACAAGAAATTGATGACCTCATTAAGTCATCAATTTCTCATATAGTTAAGTCAAATGTTATTGACGGGTTAATAGTTAATAATCAACTGATAACCATTGTATATTTTACATTAAAAAAATTATTTATTGATGATTGTGATAATGTAGTGATATCAGCTCCAACTGGTTCAGGTAAATCTATCATAAGTTATATAATTAGTTATGTTAGTAATGACATAGCACCGAAAATTTATGATTTAGATTACGAAGAACGAGAAGATACAAATTTCAATAGTTACATTTTAACGTCATCAATAATCCTCCAGAAACAAATTCAAAAAGACATTGATAAATTTAAAATGGAAAATATATCATCATTGAGTAGCAGTTCCAATTATCAATGTGTATCAAATCCAAAACAATTCAAACCATTTTCGGAAAGGTCATGTTTAGGTTTGAAGAGGTCTGAAATCGGACAAAATTTTAATTGTTACGATATCTGTCCGTATTTAGTTGCGCTTGATAATGCATCTAACAATGATATAGCGGTGTTAAATTATGCTTATTACTTGCGGGCCGTGCCCAACGTTTATTTTCCAAAAAGATTTATGACTGTAGCTGATGAAGCCCACTTATTACCAGATATTGTAGCTAATTTGGAACAACACGAAATTCGTTACTACGAATATAAAAAAATTAAAGATATATTGGAATTTGTTTTTAATGGTTCAAATGACCAATTGATAAATAATTATTCCAAACTCGGTACTTTTTTTAAAAATAAAAATAAAAATTTAAACGAATTTGAATCGTTTGTAAATCAAATGAATTATTTTATTCATCAGGCTTCTGAAACAATGGATAAATTAAAACCAGCAGAATTAAAGGTTAATCCAGTATTGAAAAAAATGAAACAATCATATGATGTAACCAGAAAAAAATACCGCGAAATTACTTATCTGTTTGTTTCTGATAAGATTGATATATGTGATTTATTTTGGGATTATGAGAGTGATGATAATTTACAATTTGGATATAAATTTCAAATTCGTAACATGAACGAACACGATATAATCAAAAGACGATTTATCAATAATACAATTAAATCGGTATTTTTATCTGCCACATACGGTAAGATGAATGAATTTACGAAAAATTTTGAATTCAATAAATCACACAATTTTAAATTATCATCAACATTCAATTTCGATAAATCACCTATAATATTAACCGACAGCGGTTATTTAAATTATTCAAATTTTGATGCTAATCTACCACGAGTTATAAATGATTGTATCAAAATTTGTAATAAACATCATGATGAATGTGGTATAATTCATACCTCAACGAATTACATTGCATTAGCGATAAAACAATATGTTAATGATTATCATCAAAATATAAGTAAAAGATTTTTATTTTACACTGATAACAAGGAAAAAGAACAAATTGTTAATACATTACGTAATGCAATCGATAACGGTATTAAAGTAAATTATATTTTAGTTGGTCCATCATTGTATGAAGGATTAGATTTAAAAGATGATTACGGTAGATTCAATATATTGTTAAAAGCACCATACTTAGGATTAACAAAATATGTTAAAGAAAAAATGAAACGATATCCGGAATGGTATTTCAATAATGCTTTACAAAAAGTTCAACAGGCAATTGGAAGAACCAATCGACATAAAAATGATTATTCTACCATTTATTTATTGGATAACAGTTTGAAAAAAATTGTAATGGAATTAGATGACACATTCATCAAACGAATCCAATACGGAAAAATAAGATAAATTAATTAACCATAAAAATTACAAATAATGAATTTAGATAAAAATGTTTTTAGAGTTAACCAGAAAGTATTTGATTACTTTAACGGTGGTTGGGGTGAAATACTTAGCATAAATGATAAATCAACAGTTGATTCATCGTTTAAAATTAAAGTATATTTCCACAGATTAAAAAAATATGTGTATTATAATGAAGAGGGTAGATGGTCTAAAAATAGTCCGAGAACCTTATCAACCACTGAATATACATTAAACAATTTTACACAAACACCACCTATAAACAAATATAATACTGTTTATGTTTGTAATGAAAAAGATAAAAACATATGGTATGTGAGAATTTTTGCTCGTTTTGAATTCGGTAAAATTTACACATTTGAAAATGGTAATTTTGATTCTGACAGAATGGAATGTTGGAATCATTGGAGAATTGAAAAACCTAAAAATTTTAAACATTGAATTTAAAAATAATGGGAATATTTAAATTTTTTAAACCAAAAATTGATGTTAAAAATATCATTAAAAATTTAAGTTATAATGATTATCAATTATTGATAGATTTACGTAATTTATTTGGACAAACAAAAGTCGAAAAAATAAAATTTTATTTTTTCGGATTGATTTCTATTAAATATAATAAATCAAAATATAACGGATTTTGTTCTTTGTTGTATAGTGAATATTTTTATTATCATATATCAGATAAAAAACATATACAATACAGATTGTTGTTGAGTAAAATAAAAGAATTTGGTAAAATTAAAACATTATTCTTTTTCGATAAATTTGATTATGATTCAAGAATGGATTTTTTAAATCAATTAATTAATGGTTACGGAAATAGTTAAATTACCAATTATTAGTTATCATTCTGGTTTTGACGCTACAATTAATTTTGAATGGGTCAATAAATTAACTGATATAAATATCATCACTACAAAGGTGATAACACAAGATTTTATAGATATTTGTGTCAAAAATAAATCAAAAATATTTATACATTATGTGTGTAATGGTACCGGTGGAACTATACTTGAACCAAACATTCCTGATATTAAATTCCAATACTATTCTTTGAAAGCTTTATTTGATGCCGGATTCCCAACTAATCAATTATTAGTTATCGTTAAACCAATAATACCAAATGATAACGGTATTAAATCAATTGAATTATTAATGAAATTATTCAGCAAATTTCAAATGCTGAGGTTGAGATACGTTAGGTTTGAACGACTATCGTATTATAAAAACAAACAATCAAACACATACGAAATAGCATCAAAACACATTAATAAACATATCAATCGTAATCCGAATAAAGAAATAATACGTAATTTATTAGTTAACCAAAATCACCAATTTTTTCACAAATACAATAATTTAATACACACATACAACAATGGTATCATTACAATAGATAATGAAACCGAACCTATTATTGGCACCCGCGAATTACGTCAATTCGGTTATATCAATAACAATTATCAAATTATTAAATATAAAATTATTAATAAAAAACGTGTACCGATTGTGAAACGTTTAAATACCGAAAGACGATGTCAAAACGTGTGTGTATTATGTCCTTTTAGATAAATTTATTGATAAATTAATCTTAATGGTTATCATGGATATTATAATTATATTTAAACCAAAAAATTAATTTAAGCTATGAATAAAACTATTATTGAAAATTTATTATCAACACAAGCTAAAATAAATCATTCAGAATTAGTTAGTTTTTTACATATCAATCGCAATCCGAAAATTAATTATCCAGAAGAAACACTTAAAAATTTTAATCAAATTAAAAATGGTCTATTAAAATTTTGGAAAGGGTTACGAAATATTGATAATTTAGAATTTGAATATCAAGTTGAATGGGAAAATAAAATTCTTACAACATCTGGAAAAATTAAAGTATTTAATATAAATGATAAAACATGTTGGTACAAACGACCAGCTCATAAAAAATTTATCAATTTACCGTATATTAAATATTATTTTAAAATATACGAAAATAAAAAAGAAATAAAAATTAATGATGATAAATTTAATAATCATGTAATGTTAAATTTATTCCAATCTAAAATTGAACCGTTGTTAAAAGAATTACACAATAAAGGTTTTGTTGAAATAACAATCGATAACATTCCAACAAAACAATTAACTATCACAGATTGGAATCCATTGAAATATTTGTATTTTAAATATGATGGTTATTTCAATCAAAAATTGGATGTAAATTTAATTAAAATGCTATGTACGTAATTATAGAAACAGATTTTGGTTATAAAATTCAACCAAAAGGCTCTCGGGATGTTAAATGTCGTTTATTTTTTACTGATTATTCAAGCAAAAGAAAATGTCGAAAATTTGCTGAAAATCTTATCGAAAAATTATCAGATAACGATACATTAATGTAACAAAAACTAACCAAAACTGGTTAAATTTTTAAGGAAAAAATTCAATATTTTTTTTTAATTTTTTTAATTTTTTTCTTAATTTTAAGCCCCTTTTACTTAATAATTTATTCCTTTGTGGATATTATAATAGTTAACATATAATTATTTATTTAATGAGCACAGAAAAATCTGAAAAATTAAATTTGAAAAAATTAAATTGGAACAAACTTGATTTGAATGGTTTTTCTAAACTTTCAGAAACGATTAATGAATCGTTAAAATTGAAAAAAACTAAACAAATCAAACCCGAAAAGAATAAAATAATTGTTATTACCATTGACAATAAAACTTATAAAATATCGTATAAAGATTACGTAAGATATAAGTCAATGAAATCAACCAAAACAAAAGAAAAATTTAAACAATATGTGGTTAAAAATTATGAACCAATATTGGCAATATAAAGTTTATTAATAATTAAAATCAAAAAATCGTATTATGAGTGATTTAAAAACTGACGGATTGGAAGCAACAACCGCAACCGTAGACAAAAAAGTAGAAAAAATTAATGCTAAACGCGAAAATGCTGCGAAAGGAGCAAAAGTATTATTGGGTGGTTTTACACCGTCTGAGAATCTTGTAAAAGTTTTAACAAGTGGTGTTGTTGAAGCTTGGAACGTTGACAAAGAAAACCAAGAGCATGTTGACCAAAAAGCTGCCGCAAAAGAAGCTTTAATTGAAGCATTTGGTGGTTCTGAAAACTTAAAAGCTTATTGCAAAGATGAGTTGAAAACTGACGTTGAAAACTTGAGAAGTTTTAGTGATGTAACATCAGTATTAAGCAACATCCACCATTTTTATGGACGTGCTAAGAAACCGGGTAAAGGTAAAAAAGCTATGCACACAATTACAATCAACAATGAATTGTACAAAGTTAACACAGCTTACCTTGCATCATTAGCAGACAAGCCAAGAGAAGAAAAAATCGAACTTGTTTTAGCTCATGCTGACACAGTAAAAGAAGAAATTGTATCATTGTAATTTGTTACATTTATATAATAAGTTTTGATAAAAAAACGGACCAATTCAAAATTGGTCCGTTTTTATTTTATGATGTATTCAACCAATAACACTTACCAGCGAAATACATATTTTATAATAACACCCACCAAATATGAATCATTTATATAATGATACCCACCAGATGTCATATTTATACACCTATTATAATACGCGCGCGTACATATTAATATAAATATAAAACATATAGTGATTACCGGTGGGTATTAATGGTGTGCGTCACTGGTGTGTATTTTACCAAAACTGAATAATTCAGTTTTGAATGGATAATATAGTTACACAAATAAAAAATTATTATTAACATTAAAACTTATTATCATGAGTAAAATTAAAGATTTAAAAAAGGGATTGGAAACAAAGTCGAACGAAACAAAATTTAACGACTTAGAATGGTTACAAAACAATAATCCAGCGGATTATATTGTTGCAGGTGAAACAACAACCAAAAAGTACAATGAAGAACGCGAAGAAGAAATTAAAAGCGGTTTGGTTGTGATTGCAGACAAATTCAGTGTTAACCCATTATTAGTTGAACTGGCAAGATGGTGGGAACACAAGATTGCAAGAGGTGAAATTAAAAAATTAATTGACGCTGAAGCAGAAAAAGCTGGATTTGACCAAGTACAATATCTACAAGAGGTATTGAGAGATGAGGTTAAAAAATTGGCTGACGCAAGTCAAGCGATTAATAGAATGAAGTATTCTGTTAACTACTTCAAACCACGTAATGCTAAAACTTACAAAGTACCTATGAAACAAATATCTGTTGAAGGTGTGTTATACAACATTCCTGTTTTGGAATTCCAAAAAGCACGCACTGAAATGAAAAAGGCAGAATTGATTGATTTTGTAAAAACAAACGGAACAATTGTTGAAGGAATTGAAAGTTTGTAAAATCAAATTGGTTTAAGTTAGGTGAAACGGTCGGATTAAATTCGACCGTTTTTGTTTGTATTTTGTATTTACATTAACTCATACCGGTGATACCCACCAGAATTATCCATATAACTTATCATTAATATATTATTAATATAAGTTATTTATACAACAGTGACCATCTATTACATGGTGCGCATTAATACAATAATCAAAATCTACAGTAGTCATAACATAATGAATATATCCGTTATATAATGATACCCACCGTTAAATATATGATTCATAACAATACGCACCGTAATGTAAATCATTAATATGTGTGTATTTAATGATATTAAGTATAATGATAAACAATATTTAAATAAACAATTCTGGTGGGTATCACCGGTATGCGCTTTATTATAAACAAGAAAAACCGGAAATTGATAAGTTATCAATAATCCGGTTTTCACCAGTCAGAAAAGAAGCATTTTAAAAAGGAAAGTTTTTAAATAATTATCAACTGTAAAAGTTTAACGTCTGAATTATCAAATTTCAATTGCATCTTATTATATACGTTTTTATCTTCGTCATAAATAAGATTGTAATTAAAATTAACTTTTGAAATTATTTTATCAGTTGTTTCTGTTTCAATACGAGTACTGAATTGAATTAATGTTTTTTGCAAATCTTTGAAATCATAAAAATATAAAACAAATTCACCCTCAGCAATTCGTTTAATTTTCAATCTATCATTGACATCATACAATAATCCATTCTTTATATATCGATTAAAATCCAATGAAAAAATATCTTTCGATATCATTATTGAATTACGTAATTTAGTCATTTCAGCTTCGATTAGTTTCAAAAAAGCCCCAACTAATGCAAAATTTTCATTGTTAATTTTAATATTTTTAAATACATCAAATTTCGCATCAAATTTGATATATTTAAATTCATAACCGAAAATTTTTATTTTCTGTGTATTTTTCGATTGCCTAACAAACTCTTCTTGAGTCGTTATAACATTGTTATTATCACTCATAATTAAATTAATTTAATAAATTAGTGTATTTTTCAATATGAGTTTTTAGTCCATTGACATCATTATTAGTTAATAAACTACCCATTTCTGAACAATAATTACTAATTTTATCGATAAAATCATCAAAATTTATACTATCGTTAACCCAATATAATAATGAAATTTTCATTTCAGGGTTTTCCGGTTTAATTAAATTTTCAAAAATTAATCCCTTATCGGTTACAAATTGTAACGATTTATTTGTCATAAATTTTAATTTTTTTTTCGGTATTTTAATGTTTTTTTCTTCTTCCATATTATTTTTGTTTAAAAATCGAATGCTGATAATTGGTCAAATGAATTTAATCGGTAATTGAAAACATTATCTTGTGATACATCATAATCATCACCCAAACGCTTACCATCTAACATTTCAATATCCATTATTTCTGGGTCTGATTTATAATTATCAACCAATTTTTGTCGTTCCATTGCTATTGATATTTCCTCTCTATCATTAGATAATTTTTCAATCAATTCTTTATTGTTATCAATATAATTTAACATATATTCTAATCCGGATTTTAATTTCGGATTGTGTTCGATTGCTATTTTTAATTTTTTAATTATTCGGTCCCATCTTGCTAATACAGCACTGGCTGACATCTTAACATTAGTAGCACCATTATTTTGTTTCATTCTTACAATTTCGTCTGCTATTTCAGCCCATGTATAACCTTCTGTCGTTGACGGTTTATCACTATTATCAACTTCTGAACGAGTCTTTTTATAGTCCAATCCCAGTTTCATTAAGAATATTTGTCTATCATAAATATCCATTAATTTACGATTTTTATTTATTTTAACAGTACCATTGTTATCTGATACATCAAATAAATTCATTAAACCATGGATAGATTGAAGTAATTTATTGTAAGTTTTCTGACCATCCAATAATTCTTCAGATGTGAAATTTTTCTTACCATAATTTGATAGATTCCACATATCAGCATCACCATCGTCACCACCAATAACAGCATTATAATCTGTTTCGGATATTGGATTTAGTGTTTTCGATATATTTTTATCAATTTCTTCTTGAGTTAATAAATTTTCAATTAATTCAGTTTTAACATCTGCCATTTCTGGATTAGCTTTAATATATTCATTAACACGTTTTTCCATGTCAGCTTTGCGAACCTTCCTAAAATGAATATAATTGGCCGCTGTACTACCACTACCACCGGATGTTATTTGATATAATGCACGTTGAGCGTAATTGTAAACATATAATCCAAAGAAATCAGAAAATCTTAAAGCGCTGTCTGATGGTTTTTGTTTATCATACCAAGCATTTACGGCAACTGTTAATCCCATTAATCCACCAGATAAAGCATCATCATAATTATGCATCATATTTGATTTATAACATAATGATGCTACCATACGTTGTACTTTACCCATGTTGGTACTAACTAACACATCTTTCGGTATTTTTCCCTCTGTATCATCTTCTGAATAGTCAAATATTTCAAATAAAATATCTTCAGTACTGTATGAATCCAATACTTTTGATTTGCGTTTGTTAATCATTAAGTTAACATCATCTAATCGTTCTTTGTGTGCTTGGTAATCTAATACATCATTAAGCATTGTTTGTATTTGACTGTAGGTATATGATGTCAAATCAGCAACAGTCATGTTTAATTTTTCAGATATGATTTTGGATATTTCAATGAATTCTTGTTCAACATCTGAAGGTTCATCACTATCCAACACACCAATAACATTTAAATAATTTTCTTTTGCTGATTTATAAATTTTAACCAATTTTGATGGCGAATTTAATTCTATTTCCTTCAAAAATTGTTTCTTTTTATTCAATAATTCAACATAAACTTCGTCTTCTGAAAGTAATTTATCAATTTCTTCTGGTGATTTTTTATTTTTTTGATTTTCACCATTAGTAAATTTTATTTTAATGTTTTTACGTTTGTGTTTTAATTGATAAATGGATTCTTTACACAATTGAGCTTTATCTTTCAAACCAACTTTTTTGTAGTTTTCCATTTCAAGTTCTAAAACTTTTATCTGTTTATCAATGACTGATATATCAGGAATTTTTTTAGAATAATATTCCAATATATTTTTGGTATCATTAAATAATCGTTTTTTATTCCCGTTTGCTGGATTCATCGCAGCATATTGTGCTCGATATTTATTTAATGATTCAGATACCTTTTTATATTCGAATTTTAATTTATCAACTTCTGATACAGGAAATTTTTCTTGTAATTCTTGTAAAAGTGATAAATTCGAACGATTAATGATATCATTTTCGTCATCATAACCCATCTTTGCTGCGAGTTTTCTTAGCTCTGACAGGTATTGTTGTAAATTGTAATTGTTATTTTTGCGTTTAAATTCCCGCTTCGCAATTACATAATTTTTAATAATTGAATTTGGATTGATTGACTTGATTTTTTTCATCAATTCATTCTTTTCAACCTCGAGTCGGTTGATTCTGTTCAGTTCTGTGTTCTCAAACATAATCGTACTGGTTTTTTAGGTTTTTAAAAAATTTTTCTATCACAAATATACAAAAATTTTTTAAATATTATACTTTTTAATTAAAAAATTGAATTATTTTTATACAAATCTAACGCTGCTTGTTTGGTTTTGGTGGTTGTTTCAGATATGGTTTGTTTTGCTGTACTTGCATATTCAGCTGTTTTTGCACCAATTTTGGCTGATTTATACGAATCAGTGACAACTTTTACTGTGTCTTCAACAATACCCGGTGAAAAATTAATCACTTGTGCAACAGCTTTAACAATTTCTGAATCACCCTGACCTTCAAACGGACGAGCTTTACGTTTAACATTGTTTGATGTTGATTTATGTATTTTTTTAGGTTGATGATACAAACGCATTTTACCCATGTTAAACATCATTTCTGCACCAGCTTTATCCTTTGGCATTGCAGGTTTCAATGTAATGGTTACTTGTAATTTAGTCGGAAAATCACCGTAGCTTAAATCTTCAGTGGGGAATTTAAATTGAACATCATCAATAATTAAATTACCAACACTCATTATTGGATTATATGGATTACCAATCATTACATGCCATAATCCAACAGGTTCACCACTTAACAATGAATTCATCACTGGAATAGATGGTCTACCGACTTTATCCAACATTCGCCCAACTGCCATTGTTAAACCGTTTTTTAATGCTCGTTTTAAAGCATCAATTGCTTTACCTTTGACATCACCCTTCAAACCACTTTTAATATCAGCGTAAGCCTTAGCAAATAAACTATCAACAGATTTTACATCTCGATATTTTTTGAAATTTTTAAGGAAACTAGACGGTCTTTCACCCACCCAATAACGAGCACCCGGCCAAAATTTAGCATCATTGTATGTTGTTGCTAATACATTTGCAATAATATCTCTCATAGCAAATTCGGGTGATTTACCGTCAATAGATTTTGCTTCATATTCAAAAACTAAATCAAATTTTTGGTCATAAGCTAATCCAACATCACGTATGTGTGTTGAGGTTAATGAATCCACTGGACCGTATACTTTATTTTGGTCATGTGTTGGGTCATAGGATAAAGCATTGTCACCTCTTAAACGATTTTGAGCCATCACTGGGTCCATCCATTTCATTAATTTTTTACTCATTGCAGTAAAACCTGTTTGGTCTCCAGTCATTGATGCTTGTTCCATTGCAGATTCTAACTCTTTCCATTTCAAATGATAACCAAATGATAATAAATCCTCTAATTTATTGTTATCATTAGTTCTATAAGTAACCATGCGAGCTATATCAGGTTCAGCTTGATTAAACTTATCATAAATATTATCGGTACACGGAAATGGGAATCTTCGTAATGTTATTAATCTATTAATAGGTGCACCCAACCATTTACAATATTCAAAATCTTCTATTTCATATTGTACAGCACCCATTGATGTAGAAGCTTTTATTAAATCATAAACAGTTTTAGGTTGAATTTTATCTAAATTGGCAAATCCTTTGTCATTAGCAGGAAAATTATCAGCAAGTTTAATAATGTTAATTTTATTAATTGCTGAATAATATGATTCACCACGTTTTAAACGTGTAATGGATTTTTGACTAATACCGCGTGCAATCAAAAATTCATCAAAATTAACACTATTATAACCTTCTGCACTCATTATTTTAAAATATTTTCATTTATTTCATTGATTTGTTTTTCCAAATCAGATTTGATAATTTTAATATATTCTTGTTGTAACAATAAAATATCCTTATATTCTTTACGACAAAAGAAACAATTAATTTCAAATATATTATTATCAGATTTTAATTGATTTTGGTTGTTGTATCTTTTGATTAAATCAATTTTTGATTTACCTTTGTTTATGATTTTAAAGGGTCTATTATATACAAATTTTTCAATTACATCTTTTGGTGAATGTATTTTCAATAATTTAATGTGATAAATTTTATCCATTCCTGAAATGAATTTATCATATTCCACTATACCATAACCTATCACTGGTATATGTATATCAATTAAATTATTAAACAAAAAATAAGTTCCATCTCCGATTGATAATATCGGATTTTCTTCAGAATATAAATTTATAAATCTATAATCTTGTATTCCGAATGGTGTTTTGGTTGTTGTTTTAAATGCCATTGTATTAAGGATTAATATTTTCTCTTAATCTAGCGATTTCATCAAGAGCATCTATTAATTTTTGATTTGCGTCATCTGGTATTGGTTCCTCGGCTTCATCAACAATTTCTTCTGTTGTAATTGGTACAGCATATTCTATGGTTGACCAATCCACCAATTGATTTAAAGCCAAACTTGGGTTGATATCTAAAAAATTACAAATTTCTTTTATCGTTTTGATATCGTAATTAATATCAAAAATAATTGTTTGTTTTTTAGGGTTTGGAAGTAAAGCTTTCGATTTGATTTTTTCGATTACTTCTGATTCAATCTGCTCCTGAGATGGTTTAACATTTTCATCACATACATGATTCGAATCAGATTTCTCTTTATTTATTGTAATTTCAACCTCATCTTGGCCATCATAATCATCATCATCCACACGAATAGTTATATCGTTAAAATCGCCTAAATTTTTACCAATAAATTTTTTATTATTTATTTCAGTTTTTGACGGTTTCTTTCCGGGACCATAATATACATAATTATGAGTTAAATCATCTTCATGTATTGGTTCTGTTCGATTTTTTATATCAAAAAAATTCGGCATTTCATCGTTTTCACCTAAAACATAAATTAATCCAGATACTTCCGAATCATTTAAGTTACCTTTTGGACGATATAATCCACGTCTAATTATATTAAATCCCATTACTTGTTAGTATTTTTAATTGTTTTTCTTTTATGAATCTTAAATATTGTAATTGTGCAATATTTTTGGGGTTTGCTTCTGTTTTGTGTAAATCACAAAATATACTGGTCGGGCTATTTTCAAAATAACTTACATATATACTTTTATGACATTTCAGACATTTAGTTTTTATTTTACTGGAAAATTTAAATCTGTTTTCGTTTTGAATCATTTTATTTTGTAGATAAAATGCTTTCATTGTCTGTTCTTTGGTTAATCGCATAATTTTATTTAAAAACAACAAAATCCAATTGGAAGGTTAATTCTTCCAATTGGATTTTTAATTAATCTAAAATCAATAGTATTTTATGCCCATCCATATTCGTTTATAGCTACGAATGTGAAATATTTCATTTCAGGATAAAAACCGACATCAGCAATTTCGAAACGAGACCAAGCACGGATTGCTTCAGCCATAGTTCCCTCAGCTATTGTTTGTCTTGATGCTGCTAAGTCATAAGCTAAGAATTTAGCTCCGGAATCAGTATCATCACCGCGAACACCCAATAATATTCTTGGGTCTGAGAATTGTGTTGTTCTAACGTTTTTATAAACTGAAAGTGTTTCAAAAATTGTACCAGTATAATGTAATTCTGGTTTAACAGCCATTGTATTTGGTGTTGGAACTACAGTATAAGTAGAATTTTTCTTGATTGTTGCAGCCAATTTACCCGGTATAACAATGTAATCAGGTGTTTTATCTCTGTTTTGTTGTCCGACAAATTCAGAAACTAACAAGATACGCGCATACAATCTGTCAGCATGTGTTGTTTGATTTTCATATCCAGATGATTGAATACTGTTCAAAATATCTCCCATATCAGCACTTCTATCAACACCACGCATATCATCAAATGTCACGCCTAAATCAGATAATTTAACTGATGCTTTTGACGGATTTGCTATGTACAAGTTGAAGTTTTCACCTTGAGATTCGTAAGCGTTAATTGCATGTTCAACACCTAAAGCATACAAGTGGTTCAAAATGTATTCATCAATAGATTGAATCAATTGATTTTGAACACCAGCATACAACATAGAAATTACAGAAACACCCATTGCCGCCATATCACGGATTTGGATATTATCAGTATCAGCCTCAATTTCAATACCCTTAATATGAACTTCTTTGTCCATAGTAACGATATTCAACTTATTTTTAGGACCTTTTCTGTGTTGATTTCTGTCCATTACTTTGCTGTTATTGTTAGTAGCAGCTTCAGCAATATTTGTACGAGTAGCAGAAACATAATTTAATTTAAATTCTTGTCCAGCTTCGATTGCAACACTTGCAGCAGCACCATCAACAAAAACTTTTGCACCAGCACCAGCAGCGTTAACTTTTTCAATAACAGAAACTAATGTTTTACCATCAGCTTTAGCTACAGTGATACCATCAGTTGATTTACCAAAACCTAAAACTTCAACATTGATAGCTGGTTTTTCTAATGAACCAACGTAGAACAATACTTCTACAGCATCTTCTGTTCCATCCCATAAAACAACTTTTGATTTTGAACGCTTCAAACCTAACTCTTTCACATTTTTATGTGTAAAATATTTGGAAGCAATTTCAATAATTGTTGGATAGTCATCTTCACCATCTAATTCACCACCACCATAAACAGTGTCAACATAATTTAACATTATTTTTGGTGTATCAACTGCAATGGTTGGTAATAAGTCAAATCCTTGACTGTGCATTGCAATATTTGATTGTAAACCAAACACATAACTAGGAATATCACCAGAACCAGGAGAATAATTTGGATTCCACATTCCATTTGGTGTTGTTGTTGGATTACCCGGTGATTGAATATTACCCATTGAAACTATGTTCGATGGCATTGAAACTGATTCAAATAATTGACCAACATTTGAACCTAATGCTGAACCAAAAATTTTAGAATCTTCAAATAATGGTGATGTGAGAGTATTTTGTGCAACTCTCATTCTGTTACCATACTGTCTTGCTGCTAATTCAAGTCGTTCTTTTTTCAACTTTTCTCTTCCCCCAACAAAACCACTTAATTCGTCAGCAAATGCGCTTTCCATTAATGGTTTAAGTTTATCTACCACAGCTTGAGATAAATGGGTTGGCTTATATATTGGATTTCTTTCTTGTCCCATATTTATTTAAATTTTAAATGTTATACTTATTTTGACAAATATCTCTTACGGATACTTTCATTCAATTGTTTAACTTCCTGAGCCTTTTCTTGCTGAGCTTGTTTCAATTGTTGTTTCTTTTGCTCCGCTGCTTGTTGCTTTTTAACTTGTTGCTGTTGTTGAACATGTTTTTGAGCCATTTTTTGCTGTTGCTTTTTAGCTTCAGCCGGCGGAGTTTTTTGTTGAACTTGTTGTTTTACAAGTTGTTCTTTCTCTTTCTTTTGAGCTTGCTTCAATTGTTGTAATTTTTGCTGAGCTTGCTTCAATTGTTGAGATTTTTGTTGTTTTTGTTGAGTAGATTCAAACAATTCGTCATCTTCGAAATCTTCGTCACCGAACTCATCCTCAAACAATTCGTCATCTTCGAAATCTTCGTCACCGAACTCATCCTCAAACAAT
>PDWI01001877.1_pt1 | contig 32642 bp, 23 predicted proteins | sample 1430891 | NCBI WGS metagenome assembly PDWI01 (sample SAMN01162508, study PRJNA174530) | Oral metagenome, whole genome shotgun sequencing project. | biome: Marine environment; feature: Marine mammal; material: Swab sample of the gingival sulcus; isolation source: swab sample of gingival sulcus... | reverse complement strand
AGCTGAAAACCTACAAGCATCTGAATCAAGAATCAGAGACGTAGACATGGCGAAGGAAATGATGTCATTCACTAAGAACAACATCCTTAACCAAGCTGCCCAAGCAATGCTTGCTCAAGCGAATCAGGCTCCTCAAGGAGTATTACAATTACTAAGATAGTATTTCACATAGTGATATTCTTAAAAAAAGGAGAGTCGGAAGACTCTCTTTTTGCATCCACTCGCCATAAGATTCCACGACTTGGAATACTAAACTAATTAAGCAAATGCCATTCTTACAAAGCCTACCTCTTGTGTCATTCAGAGGAGCGTAGCGACGTAGGAATCTAGCATTTGCAACATTCTGTAATGATTCACTGAATTTGAATGACATGGCATATGTGCATATATATCATTGTTTTTAAATGAAGGAGCGAAGCGGTTGTGTGCTGCACTTCTTGTGGTTGTATAGTAAATATGATAGCACTTTTCGCTCAGGAAATCTTAGATGATATCTTAAGCACAAGTACTAGATTTACAGTTATTAGAAAATGAATTAGTATTTTTTACGCCGTTATTTTGAGATGATAGCGCCGAGTATGTTATACGGAGCAGAATTACAGCACTTTTCGCTCAGGAAATCTTAGATGATATCTAGGACACGAGCCTACTTTTACGAAGCGGAGCGTATATAGTGATACGTGACCAAGAAAAGTAGGCGACGTGACGACGATAGCGCTAAGATTTACAAGCGAAAATTATTTGATTTTTCCGGCTTCTATATCCTTAACCAACCCCTCAATACTCTCATCATTAAGTGCTCCTGGTATCACGCCTAGCAGTCTGCCTTTCTTATCAATGACTGCTGTGGTTGGAAATACTGATATGCCAAAGGCTCCAGAGAGAGTTCTGTCTTTATCCATAATGACTTCCATGTTTAGGTTGTTTTCTTTGATGTACTTGTTTAGGGTGCTTTTATCTGCCCCTATGTTTATCGCTATAACTACAGGTTTTTCTACTGCATTAGCCTTGTTTAACGCTGGAAACTCCATCGTACAAAACTGTCAAGTAGTGCTAAAGAAGTTTAGAAAAACAACTTTTTTCTTGTAGTTTGATATTTTAAGAATATCGTCGTTCATTGTCCTTAGAACCAGCTCAGAAAGGTCTGATTTTTTCTCAATAGTAAAGTCTTCGATGTTGCTGATTTGAGAAGCTGTGAGTTCTGTGTTAGACGTACTTTCAGTATCTTCTACAACAACATCTGAATTGTCACCACTAGTTGTTTCCGTGGATGTAGTTTCTGAACTTGTGTTATTGTCACCGTTTTGATTTGCTTGTGTTTCATCTTTTGACGTGCAAGCTGTCAAACTGATAAGCAATGTAATTGCTACTATTATGCCTAATTTTTTCATATGTCCTCCTTTTGTTTCATACTTTATACCCGTCTAGTAAAAATATCAATCTAAATTTATGTATCAGCTAAAAAAGTTTACCATTTTAATAGAAATTTAAGAATTATCTTATATGATTTGTGATATAATGCTGATGATATATATTGGTCCTAATTACAAGCTCTAGTTTGACCTTTGGTGTTTATGAAACATTAATAATCCACACAAATGCTTAGATTCCTACGTCGCTAAGCTCCTCTGAATGACATTTAGGGTTAAATTTGAATGTAAAAGCATTTGCGTTAATTTGTATAGTGTTTCAAAGTGGGAAATTTTAGACTGAAGATTTAATTTAGGATTAGTATTACATAGGAGGTATAACTTGAATACACATATGATTGAAAAGAAAAAGAATCTATTGGTAGTTGTTGGGGCGCTACTTCTCATCGCTATGTTTTTAAGTGGATGTGAAGAAGGTGTCAAAAAAAATCACAATATACGTGTTTCAGCTACTGTAGGATATGATGGTCTTGTTGGAATAAGAGAGGGAAATCCCATTGATTTTTCTATCGACAATAAGGGTGGGGATTTCTCAGGAGAGATAGAAATTGACATCCCTATTAACTTTAATTATAAGAAAACCCTTAGTATTCCCTTTGAAATTCCTGCAAATTCTGAGAAAAAATTAAGTGCTTACATTAAAGTAGCTACTGTATCAAAAAAGATAAAGTATCGATTAGTATCTGATGATGTAGTCTACAGTGAAGGAGTAGCTTATGCAAGTAAAGTCTTTTCTCCAGATGTCTATGTAGTGGGGTATATAAGTGATTTCCCAGATAACTACACTTTTTTTAGTGCGCTAGAAAAGAAGCTTGCAGCCTTTCCGTCTAGGCGAACTGGTGAAGAAGATTTTGATGGTGAGTACTATGAAACAGAGGAAAAAGTAGCAGTTCCTTTAAATGAAAAGGCAAAGGCTATTCGCATAACAGATAATAGCATACTGACAAACCCAGAGGCACTACAGTACTTTGACTATATTTACATTGGTCAAAATATGAGTTTTAATTTGAAAAATAATTATAATGCCCTTCAAAACTGGATAAAAAATGGTGGTAGTCTTATTGTTGAAGCTGGAGAAAACTATAAAAAGGTCTTCAATTCCCTACCAGAAATTTTTGTTCCTATCACTGATGTGACAATTTCTGATATTGAAATAGATACTCTTAGTCTAACAGAATTAAATTCTTCTACAGCGTACAGTGGAAAAGCTCATTTTATCACTGGTACAGCAAAGAGAGATACTGTCACTGAATTAAAAATGGAAGACTACGTTGTGGCGTACCATGAAAAGTATGGCTCAGGACAAATCATTACAATAAATACAATGCTTTCTTCAGAGCCAGTAGCTGAGTGGAATAAGGATGCATCTTATTTAAATGATATAATTTACAGTGCAGAAAGCTTGAGTCCTACTGATGATGAACAGTTAGAAAAAAAACGTGCCAGAGCAAGGCGATTTAGCTGGAAGAATGAGTATTTGCCAAAGAGTTTACTGCCATCGTTTAGTACCATTGCAATGCTACTTATCATATACATACTTGTTGTTGGTCCACTTCTCTATAGTATACTCAAAGCTAGAGATAAGAGTATACTCATATGGATAGTAGCTCCTGTTATTTCAATTATCATTGTAGTTTCTATATCAGTAATGGGCAATCTAAACATGGATGACAGTCCAATATACAATGAGATATCAGTTATAAGCTACAATTCTTCTAATAACGCGCTCTTTGTTGACAGTGATTTGAATTTATTTAATGATAGTAGAGGGGATATGAAGATTGAGTTTCCTTCAAGTGCAGGGCTTTCAGTCCCTAGAAACCATGACCATGGCAATTATTATAGGACGACTGGGGATGAAAGAAAGACCCTATTTAAGTACACATTAGGGGAAAATCACAAATACACTTACTATGATACTGTTATATGGCAGGGAATACCATTGAGAGGGAAAAAAATCATCAATGTGGGAGATGGTGGTGTAAGAGCAGATCTTAAAATTAAGGACTCGGGTGATGAGCTAATCATTGAAAATAATCTGCCAATTCAGCTAAAGTATCCTGTATTATTTTATGGTGGGGAAACCTTCTGTATTGATGATATCAAGCCAAATGAAAAATATACTTACACCATAGGTAATTTAAAAGAAGGCTATAAAAGAGACTCTTCTATACTAAACTTATCTAGTGAAGAAGAAGATAAGTTGGAATTATTTAATGATCTGTTAAACAACATTTTTAGACATAATATAGAGAATAATATTGTCTTAATTGATGAAGTAAAGATTGTTGGTTTTACAGAGGAGCCAGCTGGCTACGACATCAAGATAAATGGCAAGAAGGCAAAGCCACTCAGTAGGAATATTGCCATATACACGCTAAAAATTCCTCATATTACTGGAAGAAAAGTAACAGTAAATAACTCTGGGCTAGAGTTTCACAGTAGGGCATTTACTGTTGTGGATGGCAAGAGTACTGAAGATATAGCCTATATGGATTTGACATTTAAGGACTGGGAAAAAACACGAAATGGGCAAATGGTACATATGGATTATGTTGCTGAGGAAAAGTACAATGCTGTTGAGACAGTGTTTAAACTACCTAAACATATTGAGGTGAAAGAAGTCGTTGTAGATTTTAATATGAACCATGAAATGGCATTTGATGCTAGGGAATATGGTGGTATGTTAAAGGAAAACTATTATGTGTACAACTATCAAAAGGATGAATTTGAAGAAGTTACCTTTGATAATGTCGACTTACTAGACGAGAAAAAGTACAGTCTAAAAGTAGGTGAAATGCTCAGTCCAGAAGGTGAGGTAAAGATAAGAGTGGTTAAACACTTGGGCAATGATGACTTTATGCCAGAGCCATATGCAGTGAAGATGAATGAAATAGAAGTTAAAGGAGTTACAAAATGATAAAGGTAGATTCACTTACAAAAAAATTTGGTGGATTTACAGCAGTAAATAACCTGTCATTTGAAGTAGAAGAAGGCGAAATATTTGGCTTTGTTGGTTCAAATGGCGCAGGTAAATCTACCACGATTAAAATAGCTGCAGGTCTCATGTCGCCAACGTCAGGCACAATATATATCAATGGAATGGATGTGCGAGATAAAAAAAATAATTTTAAAAAGAGCATAGGTTATGTCCCTGACTTCTTTGGCGTATATGATGATTTGAAGGTAACAGAGTATATGGATTTTTACTGTGGGCTTCACAAGATACCAAAGGACAAGAGACCTGATATTATTGATAAATTAATAGAACTGGTCAACTTGTCGCACAAAAAGGACTTTTATGTGGATAGTCTATCTAGGGGAATGAAGCAGAGGCTTTGTCTGGCAAGGGCGCTTATACATAATCCAAAGGTCTTGATACTAGACGAACCTGCATCTGGACTGGACCCTAGAGCTAGGGTGGAATTTCGAAATATTCTCCATAAGTTAAAGCAGATGGATAAGACGATTGTCATTAGTTCTCACATCCTTTCAGAACTTGCTGAAATATGTACAACCATTGGCATCATTGAAGAAGGGGAGCTTGTGGTAAAGGGTAGTTTTAATGAAATTCAGAAAAAACTATCTCATTTAAATCGAATTACAGTAAAGACCACAGGAGAAGTAGACGACTTGATAAATGTGCTTAGGGAATTACCAAATATCAGCAGCATTGAACTAGTGAGTGGAAATGTTGAGTTTTCTTATGCTGGTACTGATGAAGAAAAAAGAGACCTATTAAAAACGCTTGTCAATAAAGACCTACCGATTTATCACTTTGAAGAGAAGGGTGGAAGTCTAGAGTCTATTTTCCTACAGCTTACTAAGGAGGGTGAAGATGATTAATCCTATTTTAGATAGAGAGATTAAAACTAAGTCTAGAAGTAAAAAAATGCCTGTTACGATATCGATATATTTAGGTATTCTTGCACTTTTTACCTATGCTGTAGTTGCCACAACAATACCAATGTCAAGGGGGATAAGACCTTCTGCTATCATAGAGGCATTTGATGTCACTGTTATTGTTCAGCTACTAATGGTGATGACTGTTACACCTATGCTTACAGCAACATCAATATCTGGAGAGAGAGATAGGCAGACGCTAGACCTCATGCTCTGTACAGATACCTCACCATGGACTATAATATTTGGCAAGATATATGCAGCTGTATCTACTGTGGTACTTTTAATACTATTATCACTACCTATTCTCAGTATTATCTTTATACTGGGTGGAAGTAGTCTAGTAGATATTGGCATCATATACCTCTACTATATAGTAAGTGCTTTTACAATGTCGACAGTATCGATCTATGCAAGTACAAAGTACAAGAAAAATATTACATCTATAGTGATGACATACGTCATGCTCTTTATATTTTATGTTATACCTTTTATACTGATGGCAATAATTGGATCTTTTCTAGCATTTAATGGAAATATGGTGTTGAAAACGCTCTTGGAAGATAATGCCTATATTTTTATTTCGCTAGTATTTGGATGGAATCCAGCTTATGGGATGGCTTCGCTGATTAACAATAATTCTATATTTAATGGGCTTCGAGATAAAACGTTTGATTTGCCGTTTTTCTCGATGATTCCACCATGGCTTATATCACTTGTCTTAATGGGCGCGTTATCAGCTATAATGCTATTAAAGGCAAAAAAACATTTAATGAAGAAATCTTAGCACCAAGTCATCTAGTAATGATTCGCCTTCACTAGAAAGAACTGCCTAGCGTTGTCATTTTCGAAACCCAAGAAGAGAGCAGATAATGACGTCCCACGCTGTCATTCAGAGGAACGACGTAAGGAGTGACGTAGGAATCTAGCGTGGGTACCAAATACGCCAAGTGAAAACCTCCCCACCAAAAAGCAAGCTTTTTCGGTAGGTTCGCGCTGTCGCGCCAAATGTCTACAATTATTGACTTATCAACTTTTGAGCAAGCTCAACGTTTCTAATTCCAAATTGTAGTCGCTTTTCACTTGGCGTTCGAAAATTGAAAGTTAGTATAATTATTTACCACAAACACCGTTTGGAAGGAAAAAAATGAAAAAGAAGATTAATGACTACATACGACCACTAAAGTTGAAGTTAGCACTGGAAAACGCAGTATCAGCTACAAACATCATACTTGCAGTTTACGTTTTTGCTGTGCTCTTTATTTTGGTATTGAGTAGGTTGATTTACTTTCCATCTTATATTGATGTCGTTTATTATCTTATAATTCCTGCTGTTTTGTCTGCTCTCTTATATGCCATTCTGACGTTTCCAAAGTCTGATTATGTCATGAAAAGAGCTGATGAACTAGGGCTTGATGAGAGGCTAGTCACAGCTTATGAACTAGCTGATGAAGATGGAGATATTGTTGACATTCAGCGTAGAGATACGCTTGATGCCATGCAGAAAAATAAGGATGTGGCAAAAAGACACAAGTTTAGATACAATGTTAGAATTCTAGTTCTCAGCCTTGTAGGGGCTCTCCTTATTGTGGCAGTGAGTCTCATCAGTACAGAAAAATTGATGGAGAACAAAGAGGCAAGGACGGCAAAGAAAGAAGTGGGAAAAAAGGTTGAGAAACTAAAAGAGGAAATTGATAAGGATTTAAAGGAATTGGGGGAAACTCCTGATGATTTAGAGAAAATTTCATCTGAATTATTGAAAAAAATGAAAGAGGCAAAAAATAAAAAAGAAGGTATCAAGCCGCTTTCAATAGCAAAAAATAAGCTAGAAAAATTGAAGGCAGATGAATTAAATAAAAAAAATCCAGATGCTACAAAAATTAAGCAGATAGAAGTGGTGAAGAATAAGATTGCTGCACTTGGCAAGGAGTTTTCAGACAAGAGTATTAGTGATATGGCGTTTAAAACAAGTGACAATAGTTCTAGTAGTAATGCCAATTCTTCTAGTTCTCAAAATACATCTAGTCAAAATTCTAGTAATGCTTCTTCTGCTGGACAACAAGGACAGAGTGGACAACAAGGACAAGGTGGACAACAAGGACAGAGTGGACAGCAAGGACAAGGTGGACAACAAGGGCAACAAGGGCAGAGTGGAAAGCAAGGACAGCAAGGTCAGAGTGGAAAGCAAGGACAACAAGGTCAAGGTGGACAGCAGGGTGGTCAAAGTGGACAAAGTGGTCAAAATGCTCAGCAAGGACAAGGACAAGGACAAGGACAAGGACAAGGACAAGGTTCAGGTCAAGGTCAAGGTGAAAATCCTGGAAATGGCGCAGGCTCAGGTTCTACTAATAGAGAAGGTGGCTATAATGAAAATGCCTCATCTGGCAGTGGGAAACAGCCTGGTAGTGGAAAAGAAGGGATTTACAAAGCGCTCTACAGCCCAGAACGACTTGGTGGTTCTTCTCCACCAGAGTATATTCCAAACAATAAAAACACAGATGATATCAGTGAAAAAGAGGTCATCAATAGACCAACTGATTCTGGAGATTTTGTAGACTATGAGCGTGTTTTTCAGTCTAGCTATGATAGGGCAAAGACAAGCATAGAAAGTGAAAATATACCAAAAAAAATGAAGGGTCTTGTAAAGAGTTACTTTGAAGCTCTTAATGAATAGGAGAGAATTATGGACATAACAAATGTAAATAGCATAATAGCAAATATTGAAGCTGAGGTATCAAGGCACATTGTTGGACAAGAAAAACTGGTAAAGGATACGATTATTGCGATGATAGCAGGTGGAAACCTTCTTTTAGAGGGTGTGCCAGGTCTTGGTAAGACAAAACTTGTATCTACTCTTGCAAAGAGCATAGGACTTGATTACAAGAGAATACAGTTTACACCAGATTTGATGCCTGCTGATATTACGGGAACAAATATATACAGCAAGGAAAAGGGGACATTTGAATTTCAGAAAGGTCCTGTATTTACCAATATTCTCCTAGCTGACGAGATAAATAGAGCAACGCCAAAGACGCAGGCTGCTATGCTGGAAGCCATGCAGGAGCGCTCTGTCAGTGCAGCTGGTACAACCTATAAGCTGGATGCTCCGTACATGGTGCTTGCTACACAAAACCCAATAGAACAAGAGGGTACTTATCCACTTCCTGAAGCACAGCTTGACCGATTTATGTTTAAGCTCCTTGTGGATTTTCCTGACCTTGAGAGTTTGACAAAGATTGTAAATTTAACAACAGGCATATCAGAAGAAGAGGTAAAAACGGTCACAAGTAGAGAAGAACTGCTAGAAGCTATCAACCTCTGTAAAGAAGTGCCAATTGCCAAGCCTGTGTTAGAACATGCTATGAAACTCATTGTGGCAACTCATAGTGGCAGTGAGTATGAGACAGAATTCGTCAAGAAATACGTAGAAATGGGTTCATCTCCTAGGGGAGCTCAGAATTTGATAAGAGCAGCTAGGGTCAAAGCAGTCATGGAGGGCAGGTACAATGTTTCCTTTGAGGATGTCAACTACATTGCGCCTCTTGTGCTCATGCATCGAATTAGCTTAAACTACAATGCCATAACAGATGGTATAACAGTAAGAGATATTGTAATGGATATAGTAGAAAAGGTAAAAATTTAATGTCAAAGGTAATTGATGAGAACTACATAAGATTGCTTCAGTCACTTCATTTAAACCTGTCTATCAGGGCAAAGAACAATAGACTTGGAAAGAGAAGGTCTCTTGCCAAGGGTTCTTCTGTTGAGTTTTCAGATTTTAGGGAATATGTCCATGGTGATGACTTTAGGCGGATTGATTGGAATGCGCTGGCTAGGTTTGAAAAACTCTTTATCAAGCTCTATGCTGAAGAGCAGGAATCACCTGTCAGTATTGTCCTTGATGTGAGTAAGTCCATGGGATTTGATGCTAAGAGAGAGGTAGCTATCAAGACAGCTGCCCTTTTTGCGTATACTTCTATTAGAGAGTATGACCCAGTGACTCTCTATTTGCACAATAATACATTGATTGCCAAACACAGGAATATCTCTACTAATGCTGGCTTTTACAGAATGGTAGATGTCTTAGAAAAACAAGTATTTGACAGGGAGTCCAATTTATATGATGCTGTAACTGCTGCCTATACTACTATAAAAAAGGGTTATACCATCATAGTATCTGATTTGCTGTATGAGCATCAACTAGAAGAAGTTTTAAAGTTATTGGCGTTTAAGAAACAACACGTCATTGTCTGCCATGTTCTCAGCGAAAATGATATCAATCCTAGTTTTGCTGACCATGTGAGGCTAAAGGACTCTGAACTCTTTGAAGAACTTGATTTAGATGTTACTGACCATACCATGGATATATATAGGAAGAACTTTGACAACTATATCAGTGATATTAAAGTGACCTGTGATAAGTATATGGCTAATTATTTTATGATAAATGCAGATGAACAGATAGAAAAGTTTGTCTATGAATTAAATAGATTGACACCTAGGAGAGTATGATATGGGTATTACTTATATTTCAGGGCTGTTTTCTCTTTTAGGGCTTGTGTTTATCGTTGTTTTATATATGTTAAGGCCCAAAAAAGAGCTTGTTGAAATTCCAAGTACTTATCTGTGGAAGCAGATTTCTGATGAACTCACCAATGCCAAAAAGATTGAAAAAGTGCGAAAGACGCTGCTCTTTTTTCTGGATGTTTTAATAGCAGTCCTGATTACGGTATTTCTCTTGGGAGTATTTTTTCAGGGTGAAAATGCTTCTTTAGATACAGTCATCATCATTGATGCTGGTTTTTCTATGAACAGCACAGATGTAGCACCTTCAAGACTTGAAAAGGCAAAAGAGCTAGCTAGTCAGTATGTAGATAGGCTTGATGATGGTGTAGAAATCACGCTAGTCAGAGTGGGAAAAGAGGCAAAAGAACTCTATTCAAAGGAAACAGATAAAAATTCTATAAAGGCAGCTATTTCAGCGATTGATAAGTCGTATGCTCTTACTTCTTTGGAAGAGATATTTTCTTATGTAAATGCTATCAACAATGACAAGGTGAGAGTGGTCTACTTTGGAGATAGAGAACTGCCAGTAGATGAAGTAGTCAATGTTGCAGTAAATAATGACAACCTGAGGATGTTGAATTTCAAGGTGAAAAAGTCATCTGATTCAGCGAATGCTGCCGCTGTGATAGAGAATGAATACAGTGAGGATATCAATGTAGAGGTGAGTATATATCAAGATGACCTTTACAGTGGCACTGAGTCTGTGCTCATAAAGGCTGGTGAGGTTGGGAATGTCCTATTTTCATCATTGGATAAAAATGCTAGGGTTTACAAGGCAGTTATAGAGAACAAGGATATAAATCCATATGACAACAGTTATTATGATGTGGGATCAAGTGCTGATATAAAGAAGGTGGCGCTGATATCAGAGGGCAACTACTTTGTAGAAAAGTTTTTATCCCTTAGGGATGATGTAGAACTATCAAAGGCAAAGCCTTCAGAATACGTAAAGTTATCAGGTTATGACCTTTATATTTTTGACAGTTTTGTACCTGAGGTGACAGTGACAGATGGCAGTGTTCTTATGCTAGACCCGCCAGATACAGGAGAATATAAGAAACTTGGTGATATCGTAAACCCTGATTACAAGGTAGAAGACCATATCGTCAACAGGTTTATAGAGAAGAAAAGAGCGAGTATTGCTAGGTCAAAAGTCTATGAGAAGAAGCCAGATTATGAGCCGATTTACAGTGTGAAAGAAGGTCTTTTAGCTTATAGTACCAAAGATGGTTTTAGGGAGAAAATTGTCTTTGGGTTTGACTTTCGATATACGGACATGCCACTAGATTCAAGTTTTCCAATTTTGATGAATAACGTGGTCTCCTATCTGATGCAGAACAGGGTTACAGATAAAAATAGGTACAGCAGTGAAGATGTGGTAGAAATAAGGGTGCCTGTTGATGCAAAGCGTGCTACTGTGGTAAAGCCAAATGAAGTTGAGAGTGATATCAGCGTGGAAAAAGACGTGGTGTATTACCTTGATACCATGGCAATAGGTGCTTATAAGATAGCGCTTCACTCTGGTTCTGATGATTCAGATTATGTGACAAGTTATCACTTTGTGGTGAACCCACCAAATCTGACTAGTGGTGGTGGGAATGAGGTAGAAGGTGTTGCTGATGGCAGCTCAGAAGTAGATACTTATACCATGAATGACTATATAGGGATGGCAATCCTCTTACTGCTCTTAATAGAACTCTTTGTGAGACACAAAAAAAGGAAATAATAAGTGTAGTTCATCGCCATGTCATTCAGAGCCAATGAAACACTACAAATTATTCAAAAATTGTAAGACTCCACGCCTGCGGCTCTGAGTGACACAATTTTTGTGATTTGTATAGTATTTCAAGGCGTGGAATCTTATGGCGAGGAACACCATCAACATAGGAATCTTATGGATTGGGAGCGTTAATATAAATAAAGGAGATAATATTGACTGTTCAAAATTTGAAAATAGCGTATTTGTTTTTGCCAGCTATCTTGATATTGGCTTGGATATATTATAAAAATAGAACAATGAATGTCCGTAGGAAAGTCGCATTTTATTTGAGGTGCGCTGTTATTCTGCTTGTCATTTTATCTCTTATGGGTATTAGTTTGAACTTTTCATCCGATGAAACAGCGACGATTTTTTTGCTTGATCGGTCAAAGAGTGTCGAGAGTGAATCAGATAAGGCAATTGAATTTGTCAAAGAAGCGCTCTCTCAAAAAGGGGATGAGGACTATGTGGGCGTTGTCAGTTTTGCAGCTTCTACTGTCATAGAGAAAAAACTCAGTAATACGCCTGTGTTAAATGCTCTTTCTTCTTCTATGGATGATGAAAAGACAAGTGTTGAATCAGGTCTTGACAAGGCGAATTTCATGTTTAATCCTGACTATAAAAAGAGAATTGTGTTAGTGAGTGATTTGAAAGAAAATGTTGGTGATATCAAGAGAAAACTTTTATATCTAAAAAATAATGGCGTTACAGTTGATGTGTTTCCACTAAAAAGTGATGGGTTTCAAGAAGTTCAAGTTGAGAGTTTAATTCTTCCTGAGACTGCTAAGGATGGTGATAGGGTGCAGGCTGAAGTCAAGGTGTTCTCAAGTGTAGACACCATGGCTGAAATGTATTTTTACAGCAAAGGTGCCCTTCTATCAAAGACGGAGATAAGCGTTAAAAAGGGCAGTAATTCTTACATCCTATCCTCTGACATCAAAGGTGAGGGCCTCACTGATTACAGGGTGGAGATTGTTCCAGAAGTGGATACCTATAGCGAAAATAATTCGCTGTCTGACTTTATTGAGGTGTCAGACAAGGTGCGAGTACTCCTAGTAGAACATGGTGGCTCAGGTAAGAACTTTAAGCCTATGTTTGGTGAGGTTTCAGTTGATGTTGTGAGTGATATTTCTGTGCCAACGTCACTGGAATCCCTTGTGGGTTATGATGCCTTTGTCCTTGCAGATATTAGTTTGGAAAATTTAAAAGAAGATTTTGTGAAGAATGTAAAGACTTTAGTAAAAAATCAGGGCAAGGGATTACTGGTTTCTGGTGGACAAAATAGCTTTGCCCTAGGTGGTTACTACCAATCTGAACTAGAGGAAATGCTCCCTGTCGATATGAAAGTAAAGGATAAAAATCAGGAAGAAAATCTAGCCATGGTCTTGGTAATTGACAAATCAGGTAGTATGACAAGTGGAAAGTATGGCGTTTCAAAGATTGATTTGGCAGTAGAGGCAGCTATTAGGTCAACAGATATATTAAATGAAAAGGACTACCTTGGTGTTATTGCATTTGATGATAATTATAAGTGGGCTTTACCACTTGAAAAGCTAACAGACAAGTCTAATGCTCAGGAGAGAATAGCGACAATAAGAGCAGGTGGTGGCACTTCAATACTTCCAGCTCTTGAAGCGGCAGAAAAAGCACTTTCAACCAATGAGGCAAAACTAAAACACATCATCCTTCTCACTGATGGACAGGCTGAAAATACAGGCTATAGTGATGTGCTAGGTAGAATGAATGCTGGTGGCATCTCCCTTTCTACACTAGCTGTTGGCGATGGTGCTGATAGAAGATTACTCAAGAAACTTGCAAAAAGAGGTGGTGGAAGATACTACAATACAGATGTGTTTACTGATATCCCAACGATTTTTGCAAAAGAGGCAGTCTTAGCTGGTAAGAAGTATTTAAATCACATTGATTTTTATCCTACCCTCTACAGTTCTTCTAAGATATTAGAGGGGATAGACGAGATGCCTATGCTTCATGGCTATACAGCAACAACAGAAAAAGAGCTTGCAAAAGTGCTTCTCATGGCACCTGATAAGAGTCCAATACTAGCTACTTATAATTATGGACTTGGTAAAACAGTGGCATTTACATCAGATATGGATGGTCTTTGGTCAAAGGACTGGCTAGCATGGGATAAAAATGCGCTCATTTGGCGAAATGTCTTATCTGAAATTGTCAATAGAGATATTGAAGGAAGCTATCAGATAAGTTCAGATTACAAAAATGGAAAGGCTGAAGTAAAGATAGAGTTTTCGGATATAGCAAAGGCAGTTTATTCGTCTTTACGTGGAAGTATTACCAATAAAGATGGTGATGTCATTGATGTGGATTTTAAACTCATAGAGCCAGGTGTATATACAGCAGAGTTTGAAGCAGCTAAAGCTGGGGTATATCTGGCAAATCTTAAGGCAGAAGACGGTGCCTCTTTTATTGGTGCAGTAAAAGTACCGTATTCTGATGAATATAGATTGTTAGAGAATGGTGGTATGAGTCCTGAAGAACTTATTTCCATATCTGGTGGCAGAATACTAACGCGTCCAGAAGAAGTGTATGAGGGAAGTCTTGTTGATGTAAAAAGTGAGGTTGAAATAAGTAGGCTCCTCATGTATCTTGCACTTTTACTATTTCTACTTGAACTCTCTATAAGAATGACAGGAGTTAGACTGCCAAAATGGTTAGGTTTTAAGAAGAAAGATGAAAAAGAAGAGAATGTCAAAATTGACAATGAGGATAAAACAATCTTAAAAGGTTTTAAATTAAAGAAAAAATCTGAAAAAACAAAAGAAAAAGAAGAAGATGACTACTATGATATGCTTTTGAAGTAAAAAAAAGGCTGTGTGCCTTAGATGAAAAAATCTAAGGCAGCAGCCTCTTTTTCTACAACAGTGACGTCATATAGATTGGTAATTCTATGGTGTCGTTATCAATTATCTTTAAGTCGTTTAGGTTAATGACATAGTAGAAACGTATCATAGCTCGGTATCGTTGTTGGAGTTTATCTAGATTTGAATTTTTTCTAAAACTGCCATCTTTTACTTCTGCTGCGTATAGTCCGTATTCATCTTTGAATACTAGGTCAACTTCCATGTGGTTTTTTCTTTCGTTTTTGTCAACCCTAGAGTAAAATAGGCAGCTATTGTAGTTGTTTAGCAGCATTTGATGGGCGATATTCTTGATAAACATGCCATTGTGAGTATAGAGGTTGCCAAACATGATATCGCTAATGATTCCATTGTCATCAGATGATTTACTCATATCAGTTAGCAGTAAGCCACTGTCTTTCATATAGCATCTTCTTGTAAAGTGGTTAGAGCCTATTTTCAGTCCTTCTGATAGATTTTCTGCGTTATAATTTATGTCAATAATTCCTAAGTCAGATAGAAGGGCAAACGCCTTTTCATATTCTCTAAATCTAGCTTTTTTATCAATTGTTGAAATCTTAAATATTTTGTTCGTCTTTGACAGTTCCCCACCAATTCTCTCAAGTATTTGCAGCGCTTTTTTTGCGTGCTTATGATTTTCAAGCATTGCTTTATTGTTCTCTAGTATATCTTTTTTGAGGCTTTCAGTTTTTTGTAAATCCTTTGTCTCTATGTATTTTTTGACAACTTCTGGCATGCCACCCAAAATCATATACATGGAAAATTCAGTCATGGCTTTTTTATGTAAGCCTGCCCCCATAGGTCGCTTTGATTTAAAGGCAGTTTTGATAATGGCGTTTAAGGAGTCTTTGCCTGTCGCAATTAAAAACTCTTCAAAGTCCATTGGGTTTAAATCGACAATTTTTTTCTTGTATCTTATATTAGAGTCCTTTGGAAAACTGTAGTCTGAGCTAATTGCCATAACGTGGTATCGATTATCATCAAGAATGAATTTCAAAATTACATCAATGTTTTTGATATTTTTCACCTCGTCAAGAATGATGAGACTTTTTTTATGAACTAGTTCAACGCCAAAATAAGTCATGAGTTTTAAAAAGAAAATATCCATGTCATATATTTCATCTTCAAATATTGATAATAATACATTGTCGGCTTTTTCAAAATCAATGTATATGTGTGATTTATATTTTTTGTTTGCAAGGTGTTTTGCTAGCGTGGTTTTTCCAACTCTTTTTGGACCTCTTAGGATTAATGCGTCTTCATCATCTCTAAGTTTCCACGTAAGTAAACTTGCATAGGCTTTTCTTTTTAACATGGTTTACATCCTTTGTAATTATTACATAACTTATACTAATATCAAGTAAAACTTTTAGTCTGTCATTTTCGAACGCCAAGTAAGGAGCAGAATTTAATGATATAAATATAGGTCAAGCTTGCTTGTAAATATATTTATTATTATTAAATTCTATTGTGAGCGCCAGCGCGAACCTTTCAGAAAACTTGTTTTCTGGTGGGGCATCCTTATTTGAAACACTACAAATTTATACAAGGTTTTAAGACTCCACGCCTGCGGCTCTGAGTGATAAAACTTGTTAATTTGTATAGTGTTTCAAGGTGTGGAATCTTAGACTAGAGTTTTAAATATGAATTTGTATTAGGTAAATTAACAAGTTTAGTAGTATGTCAATACGGTTTTGTAGAAAGCAATTTGTAATGAAAAACTGCTTTTTCATCTTGTAAAAGGTGGTCTACTACAAGATAATTATATCGTATTATTCACAAAAAGGCAATACATTTCAAGATGTAATATCACAAAAAGAGCAGTTCTTGAGCTGTTAAATTATACAAATTTGGAATTCGATTCCAGATTTGTATAAAAAAATCTAATAATTTCAAAAAAGTGGGCTGCTTTCAGATTATGTTATCCAAAAGCAGCCCTTTTAAAGAGGTTATTATGTTTAATGGTGTTTTCTATTAGCTTAGATATAGTCAGTGAGTAGTGTGGCATAAACAATCACTCTAATTTCTTCAATGATATTATACCATAAAAAGGTAGGAATGTTTTGTAGTTCACAAAAAGTTTGAAAACTTATAATTTTCTTAAGAAAGTTTAGAATGTTTACAAAAATAAAAGGTTACTTTTCCTTGAATTATACCTATATAAATGTTAGAATTTCTTTGTGTGTACTTATGAAAAATGAATGATGAAAAATTACACTATAAGACGTGTTGTTACTTATAGATAATTATCACATTTTGTGTCTAAACTACGATAAAATCTTTAGTCTAAGATTTCATGTCTTGAAAATCTACAACAAAGATGAAGCAACAGTACCCACGCTAGATTCCTACGTCGAGCCTACGGCTCTTCTCTGAATGACAGCGCGGGGTGTAGCTTTGTAGAAAAAAATCATTTGCAATGGTTTGTAGTATTTCATAGACTTTGCAAGATAGATTAAAGCTTTAATACAAAGTGGTATTACAAGGAGGATAAATGAATATTCACGAGTTTCAGGCAAAGCAGATTTTTGCAAAGTATGGCGTAAATACTTTGGAAGGTCACCTAGTGTGTTCTAAGGAAGACCTAAAGGCTGCTTACGAAAAACTAAATGCACCTGTTTGCGTACTAAAGGCGCAAGTTCACGCAGGTGGTAGAGGTAAAGCTGGCGGAGTAAAAGTGGTGAAGAGCTTAGATGAAGCAAACGAGATGTTTGATAACATTTTTGGCAAAAAATTAGTTACTCACCAGACTGGTAAAGATGGCGAATTAGTTGGAAAGATGTATCTTGAAGACGGTTGTAATATCGTAAGTGAAAACTATTTGAGTTTTGTTTTAAATAGAAAAGCTGGCATGGTGTCTATCATTGCTTCAAGTGAAGGTGGTATGGACATTGAGACAGTTGCAGAAGAGACACCTGAAAAGGTTGTCACTGTAAATGTGGACCCAGTTGTTGGTATTTCAGAGTATGTGGTTAGAAAACTGTTCTTTGTTCTTGGCTTTGAAAAAGAGCTTTACAAGGAGTTTTCTAAGCTAATTAAAGCGCTATACCAGATTTACATTGACCATGATGCTAACCTCATCGAAATCAATCCACTTGTTATTGATGACAAGAACAACATTATTGCCCTAGATGCAAAGATGTCTTTTGATGACAATGCAATGTTTAGACAGCCTGAAATTGAAGAGATGAGAGATAATTCTTCTGTTGATGCCAATGAACTAGAAGCAGCGAAGTATGGTCTTTCATATGTAGCTCTTGATGGTGATATTGGCTGTTTAGTAAATGGCGCAGGTCTTGCCATGGCTACTATGGATGCCATTAAATTCTCTGGTGGAAGCCCATCAAACTTCCTAGATATTGGTGGTGGCGCTAGTTCTGAAATCATTGCTCATGCCCTATCCCTCATATTTGAAGCGAAAAACGTAAAAGGCGTACTTGTCAATATATTTGGTGGAATCAACCACTGTGATGTCATAGCTAGAGGTGTTGTATTAGCACTAGAAAAGAGCACAAAGAAATTACCAATCGTCATAAGGCTTCAGGGCATGAACTATGAAGAAGGTAAGAGAATTATCGAAGAATCTGGTTTCCCTATCTACTTAACTGATAGCATGGATGAGGGTTCTGACCTAGTAGTAAAACTAAGTGCTGAGAAGGAGGCTTAGAAATGAGTATTTGGGTAAATAAAGATACAAAGGTAATAGTTCAAGGTATTACTGGAAAAACGGCTAGATATCACTTAACTAGAATGATAGCCTATGGCACAAATGTTGTGGCAGGGGTAAGTCCTTTTAAAGCAGGAGAAGTTGTTGAAGGCGTTACAGTCTATAATACATGTGAGGATGCTGTGAAGGAAACTGGTGGAGATGCAAGTGTAGTATTTGTACCTGCTCCTTTTGCTGCTGATGCCATCCTTGAAGCAGCAGATGCTGGCATTAAGCTCATTGTCTGTATCACAGAGCATATTCCATTTTCTGACATGGTAAAAGTAAAGCACTACTTAAAAGATAAAGATGTGAGATTAATTGGACCAAACTGTCCTGGAATAACTACTACAGATGGAACAAAACTTGGCATCATGCCTGCTTCTATTCATAGACCTGGTCATGTTGGTATTGTATCAAGGTCTGGAACACTGACTTATGAAGCAGTTGATGCTGTCACAAAGGCTGGTCTTGGTCAATCAACAGCTGTTGGAATAGGAGGAGACCCTATCAATGGCACCAACTTTATTGATGCACTAAAGGCATTTAATGAAGATGATGATACTCACAGTGTTATCATGATTGGTGAGATTGGGGGAAGTGCTGAGCAAGAAGCGGCTGAGTGGGTTAAGGAAAACATGACGAAGCCAGTCGTTGCATTTATAGCAGGACAAACAGCGCCAAAAGGAAAGCGTATGGGTCATGCTGGAGCGATTGTCTCAGGTAAGGGCGGCTCTGCTAAGGACAAGATAGAGACGCTAGAGAGATGTGGCATTAAGGTCGCTAAGACAATAAGCCAAATCGTGAAGCTATTAGAAGATTAGGATAAATATCTAGGTATTTTGATAATAAAAATGAACTTGTCATTCAGAGCCTATGAAATACTACAAGTCATCCAAAAATAGTAAGACTCCACGCCTTCGGCTCTGAGTGACACTATTTTTGTGACTTGTATAGTATTTCAAGGCGTGGAATCTTAAGTACATTTTTAGATAAATCTTGTGTAAAAATTATGAATATTGGGTGTTGTTATAAAGATTAATTACGATAGAGATACAGGAGATTAAATGGCAGGAAAAATAAAGCGATTTATCATTATAAATGCAGGGCTACTCATCATGGCCCTTGCATTTATCATTTTCTTAGAGCCAGCTGAACTTGCAGTTGGTGGTGTGACTGGATTGGCTATGGTTATTCAAAACTATTTTCCATCGATGAATTTAGGTGTACTCATGCTGATTTTCAACGTCATACTCTTTGTTGTTGCCTTTGTGTTTATAGGCAGAGATTTTGGTGGCTATACGATTTACTGTAGTTTTGCCCTCTCATTTATGATGGGATTTTTGGAAAAGTACATGGACATTGGCGTCTTATTTCCAGATGATTTAATGCTCACCCTTATTTTTGGCATCCTTGTTCAGGGTATTGGCATGGCTATTGTCTTCTATCAAAATGCCTCTACAGGAGGTACAGATATTGTGGCAAAGGTCATCAATAAGTACACAGGTATGAACATTGGCATGGCGCTATTTTTATCAGATGCCCTTGTCACCATTGGTGCAGCAATAGCCTTTAACCTCAGAATTGGTCTATATGCCTTTTTAGGTATTCTATTAAACGGCTTTGTCATTGACAAGGTGATTGATGGATTTAACATGAAGTCCCATGTACAGGTCATATCGAAAAAACCTGCTCTTGTATCAGCATTTATACAAAATGAACTCTTGAGAGGAGTTACCTATGTTAAGACTGTAGGTGGCTATACCAAGAAAGATATGATGATGGTCACTGCTGTACTCACAAGACCAGAGTATTTAAAACTTGACCGATATCTTAAAAATGAAGACCCTGGTGCCTTTATGATTATGAACCACGTTAGAGAGGTAAAGGGAGAAGGATTTACGATATTCCCTACCAAGCAATATGAAAAGGTCGTAGTAGAAGAATAGTATGGAAGAAAACGTAAAGACTTTATTAAACAACATGCTTCTTGCCATAGAGTGTGAGAGGGAAGAAGAGAGAACAAGGCATATCGAGGAGATAAAACGCTTATCTCCTTATCAGCGAGAACAGAAGGGCAGAGCTCTTGTCAATCTCAGAGTGAAGAAACTCGGCAGGACGATAACTGGTGATATTCTTTACCTGTTTAGAAAGAAGTCCAAAGAAAAGTTTCCAAACCTTGAATTCTCAGTAGGTGATGAACTTGTCATCAGCCAGTATGACCCTCTTGATGTAACAAATCCAACAGGCATAGTCTATGAAATGGCAAATGATAGCATTGTCATATCCACACCAATAACGATTGAGAAAGCAGGGGTTAGGCCTTTTAGGCTTGACCTTTTTGTTAGTGATTTGACTTATGCTAGGATGACAGAGGCACTGACGAAGTTAAAGACCGATAAAAACAGCTATATTCGTCAGATACTAGGTGGTAAGTATTATCCTACAACAAATCCATCTGATATTGATGCAGAGGGGTTAAATGAAGTGCAGAAATTGGCTGCTTCCTACGCGATAAATGCCAATGGCTTTTATACCGTTCAGGGGCCACCTGGTACAGGTAAGACCTTTATGGCTTCGCTTTTAGTTAAAAATCTAGTCTCTAGTGGGAAGAAAATTCTCCTATCTGCAGATTCCAATGCTGCAGTTGACAACCTCATGAGAAAGTGCCTTAATGCTGGAATGACACCACTTAGGATAGGGCATCCTATTAGGGTCAATGACGATTTAAAGAAGTATACGCTAGATTACTCAGTGATACGACATGAGGCGTTTAAAGAGGTCAAAGAGATAGAAGACGAGATAGAGTATCTCAAGGAAAAGTTAAAGGAAAAGGAAAAACCAAGCAAAGATAAACTCAGAGGTCACACCTATGCTGAGATACTGGAAATCATTGCTTCAGGTCACTCCTCAAGAGGGCTATCAAGGAGAACGCTACATTCTATGAAGCCCTATGTCAAGATTAGGGTGAAGATTGATGCTCTATATGACAAAATCAAAGAAGTTAAGGATAACATCGTCAAAGAGCTCATAGAGAAAGCGCCTATTGTGGCAGCCACAAATTCTACGACAGGTTCACCATTATTAGCCTATACACACTTTGACTTTGCAGTAGTTGATGAGGCTTCTCAGGCTAGTTTTCCTTCAACGCTCATTCCTATTCAAAAGGCTGACCGCTTTGTACTGATAGGTGATCACTATCAGCTTCCACCAGTAGTCATCAGTGAAAGAGCCAGAGATTTAGGTCTTGATATATCGCTAATGGATAGATTGGTACACCTATATCCTTATCAGATGACTATGCTAGAAAAGCAGTACCGCATGAATGATGAGATTATGAATTTAGTTAGTTCTGTCTTCTATGGTGGCAGCCTCACAGCAGATGATGATGTCAAAAACAGAAGGTTAGCTGCTGATGATAGCAGTGAAGTTATCCATATCATCAATGTAAAAGGTACTGAGAAGATGAATGCTGACTCTAGGTCTTACTACAATATGGAAGAGATTAGCGCAGTAAAAGAGGAACTTGAACATTACTTATCCCTAGGGGTCAAAGAAGAGGATATTGGCGTCATTACCCCATATAGGGCTCAGGTAAAGGCGCTTAGAGAGCTTACAACGGGTGTGGAGATTGATACAGTAGATGCCTTTCAAGGTAGGGAAAAAGACCTCATCATCATTAGTTTTGTTCGAAGTAATGAGAGGGATAGTATTGGATTTTTATCAGATATTAGAAGGTTGAATGTAGCTATCAGTAGGGCGCGAAAAAAGTTAATTCTCATAGGTAATATTGATTTGCTCATGAAAAACGAAGTGTATAGAAAAGTATTTGAGAGGATAAACTATGATACTAGATAGATACACCGTACTGGCTAGTGTATACGACTTTTTCTTTGATGAGGAGTATACAGATAGAGTTTATCAGAGCCAGCGAGATGAAATAGATAGACTGATTTCAAGGTCAAGGGATGAAGGCTTAGACATCTTAGAAGTTGGTTGTGGTACAGGACGGATGACTCTTAAACTTACGGAGTTGGGTGATGTCACTGCCATAGATGACAGCAGTGATATGCTCTCTATATTGGAGATGAAGATTAGAAATAAAAAGAATAAGCCCATGCTCATACAGGTAGACTTTTTATCATCAGAATACACTAAGAGTTTTGATCTTGTCATTATGTGTCTTGATGTCTTAAACTATTTTCCACAAAGTGATATTTCGAAAGTTATGGAAAAGGCGTATTCTTTATTAAGAGAAGGCGGCGTATTTGCCTTTGACTTTTCTAGTGAATATAAACTGAGAAATGAACTTGGAAACAATACAATAGCGCAGGACTTTGATGATTTTGCCTTTATATGGGAAAACAGTTTAAATGAGCATTTGTCGTGTGTAAATTTTGATTTTGCACTCTTTGAAAAGCAGGAAGATGGTCTTTATAAAAAACAGGTAGAGAGGCATAGGCAATGTATTCATGATATTTCAACTGTACTTGATGAGGGGCTGAAGTATTTTGATGAATACAGTGTGTATAAGGATTTTATCTCGGAACACTATGAACTAGATAGGATTCATGTGAGAGGAGAAGGAGATCCTGACAGGTATTATGTGTATTTTAAGAAGGGGAAGTGATGGCAAAGTATATTAAGGCACTGATAGGGAATGCTGGCGATTTTTTGGTGGCAATTACAGATAGTACAACAGCAGTGGTAAAGGCAAGGGACATACATAATACATCGCCTTCGGCAAGTGCTGCTATGGGTAGGACGCTTACAGGGGTAAAGCTCATGTCGTTGTTTTTAAAAGATGATGGGGCAAGGCTTTCTCTGACGATAGATGGTGATGGTGAGATTGGAAAAATCATCTCTTTTGCAGATTTTAGTGGTCATTTAAAGGTCAAGGTCACCAATCCAAGAGCAGAGACTTTTATCAATGAAGCTGGTAAAATTGATGTTGGGAGAGTTGTTGGACAAAATGGCTTTGTTAGAGTGATAAGAGATGGTGATAAGATTAAGCCATTTACAGGTCAGAGTGAACTTGTCTCTGGTGAGATAGCAGAAGATATTGCCAATTACTATGCTATTAGTGAGCAGCAGCCAACAGTGGTATCTCTTGGTGTGTTTGTTGGTGGAGACAGCAGTATAAAATCCTCTGGTGGACTTATTTTACACGTTCTTCCAGATACTACAGAAGAGGAACTTGTTAGAATGGAAAAGCACATAGAGGGGATGAAACCTTTTACTTCTTATCTTGCTGAAACAAGAGACCTTGTGGAGATTCTTCATATGGTGTTTGATGGGGAAGAGATTAAAATAATTGAAGAAGGGGAGTATGACTACTCTTGTGATTGCTCAAAGGAAAGAGCAAGTAGGGCAGTTGAGACGCTGACAGAAGAAGACAAAGAAGAAATTCGAAAAGAACATGGCAAGGTCATGGTAAACTGCGAGTATTGTGGCTCAGTATATAGTTTTTAGGGAGAAAGTAGATGGAAAAGATTTTTAGTACGATAGCTTCAGAACTTAAAATTAGTGAGAAGCAGGTGACAGAGACCGTTAAACTTATAGACGAAGGAAGTACAATACCTTTTATTGCAAGGTATCGAAAAGAAGTGACAGGTGGTTTAAGTGATGAGGTCTTAAGGGAACTTGATGAAAGGTTAAAGTACCTGAGGAACTTAGAGGAGAGAAAGCTTGAAATTCTAAATTCAATAGAAGAGCAGGGCAAACTCACCAATGAACTCAAAGCAAAAATAGAGCAGGCAGAAAAACTCGTTACATTGGAAGACCTATACAGACCTTATAAGAAGAAGAGAGAGACGAGAGCAACAAAGGCAAAGGCACTTGGACTTGAGCCACTTGCACTACTCATTTACAATCAGACTTTGGAAACTGATGTAGAGGTAGAAGCTGAAAAGTACGTGACAGAAGAGCTACCTATAGACAAAGTAATAGCTGGTGCAATGGATATCATCTGTGAGATGATTTCAGATAGTGCAGAATACAGAGAGCATATTAGAAAGCTCTTTGTTGATGAAGCGGTTCTTGTGTCTAAGGCGACAGATGAAGAAGAAAAGACCGTATATGAGATGTACTATGACTTTTCTGAACCAGTTAGCAAGGTGTTAAACCACAGAATACTTGCCATCAATAGGGGTGAGAAAGAGAAAGTGCTAAAGGTGGGACTCCTATCACCTGATGATAAGGTAGTAGAATACTTAAAGGCTGAGCTAATCAAGGATGAGTCTGCAAAAGGTGTAAAAGAGTTTATCTTTGCTATAGAGGACTCTTACAAGAGACTGATAAGACCATCAATTGAGAGAGAGATTCGCTCTATGCTCACAGAACGAGCAGAAGAAGATGCAATTAAGGTATTTGGACTCAATACTAAGCCACTACTTATGGTACCACCAGTAAGGGATATGGTAGTACTAGCTATTGACCCATCGTATAGGACAGGTTGTAAACTTGCTGTACTAGATAAGACAGGAAAGCTACTAGACTATACTACGGTGTATCCAAATCAGCCTAGAAATGAAGTAGAAAAGAGTCAAAAAGTGATGAAAAAACTCATTGACAAGTATGATGTTGACATTGTCTCAATAGGTAATGGTACTGCTTCTAGGGAGACGGAAAAAGTGGTAGCTGACATGCTGTCAGAACTTGATAAAAAGGTGTTCTACACGATAGTCTCTGAAGCAGGAGCATCTGTTTACTCAGCTTCAAAACTTGCTACAGAGGAGTACCCTGATTTAGACGTCTCTGTCAGAGGAGCTATATCAATTGGTAGAAGACTTCAAGACCCATTATCAGAACTTGTAAAAATTGATACCAAGCACATTGGTGTAGGACAGTATCAGCATGACTTAAATCAGAAAAAGCTGGATGAGTCGTTAAAGACTGTTGTTGAAGACTGTGTAAACAGTGTTGGTATTGATTTGAATATTGCAACGCCTTCACTACTCTCTTATGTATCAGGTATCTCTTCATCAATAGCAAAAAATATTGTAAAGTACAGAGATGAGAATGGCAAGTTTACTTCAAGAAAAGAGCTCTTAAAGGTCAAGAGACTTGGTGATAAGGTGTATGAGCAGTGTGCTGGTTTCTTAAGAATTTATGATGCCAAGAATATACTGGACAATACGTCTGTTCACCCTGAGTCATATGACAAGACGCTAGTTCTCCTAGAGAAACTTGGCTATGATTTAGCGCTCCTTGAGACAGAAAAAGAGCCATTTAAGGATATCGAAAAGAGGATACTTGACTATAAAATTGCAGATGAAAAGAAGGAGAAGAAAAAGACCACATCGATGAAGGGGCTTGCAGCCTTAAAGGCAATTAAATTTGAAGATGATAAAAAAGTGGATGCCAAGAAGGTAGATAAGCATCTTAGGAAGATTGCAGAAGAAATTGGTATTGGATTCCCAACACTAAAGGATATTGTGACAGAACTTAAAAAGCCAGGTAGAGATATAAGGGATGAAATGCCAAAGCCAATCTTCAGGTCTGATGTGCTCAGCTTAGAGGATTTAGCTGTTGGTATGGAGCTAAAGGGTACTGTTCGAAATGTCGTGGACTTTGGCGCCTTTGTGGATATTGGCGTTAAACAAGATGGTCTTGTCCACATATCTGAACTCAGCAATAAGTTTGTAAAGAGTGCTAGCGAAGTTGTGGCAGTAGGTGATCAGGTTACAGTCAAGGTCATAGGTATTGACATTGATAGACAGAAGATTTCATTAAGTATGAAGTTATAGAGAGGTATTGCCATCCAGCGTGGCAATAATAAAAGCAAATGCTTTTTTTACAACGTTAATCCTAAATGTCTTTTAGACAAGCGTATCGATGTAGGAACTAGCATTTTGCGGAGACCTAGTAATGAGCAGAAAACCAGCCCTATTAGTCTAATCAAGCTTGCTTGGTATTGATTTATAGAGTTGGTTTTCTATTTGGGACGTCAGTCCGAATATTTATAAATAACACTTAGACCCACGCTAGATTCTTATGTTACTCTTTACAGAAAGTAAGGATGCCCCACCAGAAAACAAGTTTTCTGGAAGGTTCGCGATTTGGCGTTCGAAAATGACAGTGTGGTTGGAACAGCTTTAGAATGTATTGTATAGTGTTTCATAAGCTCTGAATGACAGACTAAAGTTTTTACCTGAGATTAGTATAATATGCTTTGTAAACCTGATAAAAAGGTATTCTACACCTTAGACTAATGTAATTTGCACCCTTTATAAATTTTTATTTATGCTTATTTTAGTGGTTGTAATGTTGAGTGATTAATACTATAGTAGTATTATGTTGCGTTTGAGGAGATTGTATATGAGATGGAATTACAAAAATTTATTTATTGCATTTTTGCTGATTGTACTTGCAGTTTTAGGGATTTACTTTGTTGTTGAAAAGTACGTTATAGGTACTACAGTAACATTTGACGAGTCAATAGCAGTAAGTGAAGAAGTAGATCTTCTTTTGATATCTAAAGTTTCAAACTTTGATGCTGAAGGGTTGACTACTATAGACCTTGAAGCGTATAACACTATCCCTTTTGTTTATAATGAACCATTTGGTGATGATATCAGTTATGAAGTTGTAATTCCATACGATTTTCATTATGTTGGGATTAGGCGAGTTTCTGATGGTTTTATCAAATATTATGATGGTAAAACTGTAAAGAGCATATACAGTGATAAAGTTTTTCATGATGTTCTTTTGGCTCAGGAAAGAGTGGCGTTTGAACTTCATAATAAAGAAGTGGACAGTGGCTATGTGACGTATATAAAAGCACAAAATGTTAAAATCCCAGAGTTTCTTCACATAAGTGCTGAATACTCTGAACTCAAGTTTAATAAGTATAAAGATATGTATGTAGCCATGTTGCCTTTTGATTTCAAGGTGGAATCAGGTATAAAGCATGTAAGAGTTTGGTATGATACCTATGATGGGCCAGATGAAAAGATTTATGATGTAAATGTCAGAAATAGGCAGTACAGTGAGCAGAGACTTCATATTGCTAAAAATATTGTTCAGGAAAAAAAGACGGAGAATGCAAGAGCAGAACATGCCTTATTGATGGAAAAAATATTTAAGAAAGCAGAGTATGATTTTGATGGAGAAGTTGGAGATGTCTTAATAAATTACAGTTTACCTGTTGGTGGTAGAGTTACTACCGAATATGGTGTAACTAGGTATGTCAATAATGAACTTTCTCCATATTCACATGTTGGTTTAGATTTAGCGCAACCAGAAGGCAAGGTTATACGTGCCTGCAAGGATGGAAAAGTCGTATGTGCTGAACCTTCTACTCTGACGGGAAATACAATAGTAATTAGCCATGGGCTTGGTTTTTATTCTGTGTATTATCATTTGAAGAGGATGTATGTTTCAGAAGGTGAAATCGTTGAAACAAATAATCCGATAGGTGAAGTTGGAACTACTGGATTTTCAACAGGCCCTCATCTTCACTTTGAAATAACGTACTATGATAAAAGACTTGAACCAGGAAATTTTATTTTTGGTGAAGCAATAACTTATGATAGCTACAAAAGACTTTTTAATGAGTAATTTCGTTAAATTCAATCAATTATTAATAAAGATTATCTATTTTTTTAGGTAGTGAGAGTATGCGTGAGAGGTAGTTCAATGAAAAATAAAGTAATTCTATTATCAACCTTTCTTTTAGTTGTTATTGTTACTGTAACATTAGGGGGATTTTTATATAGGTATTTTTACATAGATAAAAAGTCTAATCAGTTTGATAATATTAATACAAATACTAAAGAAAATGCTGATTCTAAAACAATAAAATCATCTGAAACAACAGATAGTAAGACTTTTTCAGAAAAGTCTGACAAAGTGAATCAGGAAGGGGATAATCGTATTTTGGATATTGAAAGCAATCAACATGCTGATAAAACTAGTGAAGAGAGTATTGAAGAAGGTACAAATAGTGATATGGGCAGTTTACAATCTGATAAGATGTTAGAATTTACTGGTGTTCCTTGGTCTCAAAAATTAGAAGATGAATTAAAAAATGTTGATTTTGATTCGTTTGGATTTAGTCTAGAAGACCCTACCCTTATAAGTGATGTAAATAGTTTATTTGTTCTTGTAAATAAGGCAAATTACTTTCCAGATGAATTTGTTCCCATCAATTTAGTTTCTCCCAAAACTACATATATGGGTGGTGGAGACAGGAATAGACTGAGAAAAGTTGCAGCTGATGCTTTAGATGAACTTGTTTTAGAAGCTGAAAAAAATGGTTTAAATATTAAAAGTGTGTCTGCTTACCGTTCTATTGATTACCAAAGTGGATTATTTAATAGTTATGCTGCAAAAGATGGTGTAGAGAAAGCAAATAAGTATAGTTCTAAACCTGGGCACAGTGAGCATCATACAGGTCTTTGTACAGATGTTAGCTCTCCTGTTATGGGTTTTGGTTTAGATCAATCCTATGGTAATACTAAAGAGGGGATATGGTTAGCGAATAATGCTCATCGATTTGGTTTTGTCATAAGATATATTAAAGATAAGGAACTCATAACTGGATACACCTATGAACCGTGGCATATTAGATATTTTGGAATACCATTAGCAAGTTATTTATATGAAACTGAGTTGACTTATGAAGAATTTATCGCTCTACAAAGAGGGATGGATATCGAAGAAATAATTATCAAAAATTAGTAACTGGCATATATTAGGATTGGAGTAGATGTTTGGGTCTACTCTTTTTTTTATTTTTATAATATTTTTATTAAACTCTAGTGTTTAATAAAACGATAATGTATATGCAAAAAAATATTCTTAATGTTATAGGAGGTCGAACATGGATTTAAAGAAAAAGATGTTCATGTCAATTATCGTTCCAATATTAGTTGTTGGAACAGGATTGGTTTTGATGGTTCAAATTTACTCAAGGTATTTACTACTTGATGTGAGTGAGACTTTTATGGTAAGTTCAGCAGAGAGTTATTCAAAGGAAGTTGATAAGTTACTTCAAGATAACTTATCCAAAGTAGATTTGATAAGTGCTGAATTATCAAAATTATCAAAAGTTGATAAGAGTACAATTAAGAGCAAAGTGAATTTAATAAAATCAGTAGATTTGGATTCAAAAAATATATATGTAGCATTTGAGGATGGTACAGTTTATGGTTCAGACGCTAAGACTCATAAAGAGGATGTTTCATCAGCTATTTGGTATAAGAGTGCTCTTAAAGGTGAGGACACTATCATAACTGGACCTTATCTTGATGAAAACGCAAAGTCAAAAATAACGGTAAGTAAAAAGTTGAAGATAAATGGTAAATCAATAGGTGTTTTAGCCTTAGATATAGATTTGGATAAGATCAATTCTTTTGTAGAAGATATGAAGGTATATGATACAGGGAGAGCATTTATTGTAACAAAGGAAGGTGTGGTTGTATCTCATCCAAAACTAAAAACAAATGATAAAGTCAATGATAATATAATGACGACATTAAATTCTTCAAGTGATAAGTATACTGAGATTGAATATGAGGGTGTGGTTAATCTATATGCCAAAGAAGAAATAAAAAGTACAGGTTGGGAAATAGTACTGAAAGCACCTAAGTCTGACGTCATGAAGAAGGTCACATTATTTAATATCATCACGATTGTGATAAGTGTTGTTTCAATAGCTGGTCTTGTCATATTGATATATTCTGTTGCAATGAAAATTGCTAAACCACTTATTAGTTTAAATAATGATGTAAATGATATTGCTGACTTTGATTTAAGGGTTGAACTTGATGAGAGTATCATGAGTAGAAGTGATGAGATTGGTTCTCTTGCTGTCTCAATGAATAAAATGGTTGAGAATTTAAAGACGATAGTTACAAATATTTACAAGTATTCAGATACTACAGCAAACACAGCCTCTGAATTAAATGACAATGCTGCAAACACAAATGCTATGGCAATACAGGTTACCAAGAGTATACAAGATATATCAAAGGACTCGAAATCTCAAGAACATGATACAAACCAAATGCTTGAAGAGGCAGAGTCTACATCAATGCAGCTTTCAAACATGGTGGAAGAATTGGAAGAACTTTCTGGTTCCATTTATTCGATAGGTGATAAGCAAGAAGAAGGTAAAAAATTAATTAATACCCTAGTTGAGATTATAGCTAAAAATGGAGAAGAAGCACATATTATAAAAGACATCATAGAAGACACAAATGAAAGTGCAAGCAGGATAGTAAAAGCAAGTGAAATGATACAGTCGATATCTGATCAGACGAATTTACTAGCTTTAAATGCTGCTATAGAAGCAGCAAGAGCTGGAGAAGCAGGGAAGGGGTTCTCTGTTGTTGCTGATGAAATAAGAAAACTTGCAGAAGATAGTGCTGGTTTTACTGATGAAATAAGGGGTGTTATTGAAGAACTTAGGAAGAAGACAGTTGGTGCTGTTGAAACAATGGGTAAAATTGCAATTACGATTGAAGAGCAGACAAAGGTTACAAAGGAAACTGAAAATAAGTTCAATGATATTTCAGACTCTGTAAAACTAAGTAAAGAGGTGTTTGAAGCGGTAAATACGTCAGCAAAGCAGTTAGATGAAAAGAACAGCTCATTAACGTATTTAATTCAAAATCTAGCTAGTATTGCAAAGAAAAATGCTGAGGGAACACATAGTGTTTCAGAGACAGTAGAGAATCAGTTGATGGCTATTAATGAGATAAGTGAAGTTGGCGAAAGTATGGTTGAAATTGCAAGACAGCTAAAGGAAGAAGTGTCGGAATTTAAGCTCTAGTTAATTAGAGTGAATATCTATATTGTGAAAGTGGTATATGAGCAGTGAGTCAATAAAATCTTTGAATTTATAAGCTTTCAGTGCTATACTATTTTGTAGTGGGTAGAAGTAAACTATAATATAGTTAGTGGAGGCAGAGTATGAAGATCGTTGTTGATAGTTGTACAGATTTAGATGACATGTTATTAGATGAAATTAAGCCAGAAGTAGTTCCGTTTAAGATTACTATTGAGGGTGTTGAATATGTTGATGATAGAAATTTAAATGTCGATGATTTTAGACATGCAATGATAGCATCTGATGAAGTTCCTATGTCAGCCTGTCCTTCTCCATATGACTACCAAGAACACTTTGAAGATGAGAGTGAGAAAGAAGTGCTTGCACTTACGATTTCATCAAAGCTTTCTGGTTCTTACAATAGTGCCATAGTAGCAAAGCAGACTGTTGAGGAAAAGACTGATGCAAAAATTCATGTATTTGATTCTACAGTTGCAGCTTCTGGAGAAACACTTATTGCATTAAAGTTAAGAGAAGAGGTAGATTCAGGCAAGAGTTTTTCTGAAGTGGTAAACTCTGTAGAAAACTACATCAAGAATATTCAGATATACTTTATTTGTGGATCTCTCAATAATCTCATAAAAAATGGAAGAATACCAAGTTGGAAGGCAAAACTGGTAGAACTTTTGAATATTGTTCCAGTGATGAAGGGCGAAGATTGCAGTATTGACCTATACAAGAAAATTAGAGGTTCTAACAAAGCGTACAAGGAGCTTGTACAAGTTGTAAAAGAGCAGGCTGAAAAGTATTCTAGAAATGTGCTTACCATTACCCATGTTGATAATGAGAAAAGAGCGATTAAGATAAAGAGTGAGCTGGAAGTGTCTGGAATCTTTAAGAGAATAGTCGTTGTAAAGGCTAGAGGGCTTACTACGCTATATGGTGATGACAAGGGAATAATTTTATCGTTTTAGAATATTTATTATTGACAAAGATAGGTTAAGACTATATAATAAGAACGTTGTATTAAGGATGGTTTTATGAAGATTTCATTGTATGACATCTCAAAAAATCCCACAAAAGGTATTGAATTTTCTAGAAAAATTGAAATTTCAGAACTTGGAGCACTTGCCTCAGTGGGTATAGTAGATGTCAAAGACGTTTTAGTAACAGGTAGTCTTGTTGACTTAGATTCCCAGTATGTTCTCAAATTTACATGTACAGTAGAGATGACACAGGTTTGTAGCAGGTGTCTCAAAGAGTACAGCCTCAAAGAGAACTATGAAGTGGACAGTATGATAAGTCAAGATGAGGCTGATATAAATGGCATTATTGCTGAAGACGGAATAGTAGATATTGCTAAAGTAATAGTAGATGAAATTTTAGCTAGTAAATCCATGAAATCACTCTGTTCTGAAGATTGTCAAGGCTTGTGTTCTGGTTGTGGAGCAGACCTTAATGTAGAAGAATGTGAATGTGAAGAAGATGATATTGACCCTAGATTTGCAGGGCTATTAGATTTATTAAAGTAGTAGGGGGTGTAGAGAATGGCAGTACCAAAGCGTAAAACGTCTAAAGCTAGACGTGATAAGAGAAGAGCATCAAA
>PDWI01001915.1_pt1 | contig 32671 bp, 23 predicted proteins | sample 1430891 | NCBI WGS metagenome assembly PDWI01 (sample SAMN01162508, study PRJNA174530) | Oral metagenome, whole genome shotgun sequencing project. | biome: Marine environment; feature: Marine mammal; material: Swab sample of the gingival sulcus; isolation source: swab sample of gingival sulcus... | reverse complement strand
ATGGTTGTTTGTGTTTCGAGATTATCAAATACTACCTTATAATCCCTTAAAAGTCCTTGTTGTGAAAATTTTAATTTTGTCATGGTATTAATTGTTAATTGTTAATGGTTAGTGATTAATTGTTAATTAGATTTTATTCCTTATCTATTACAACTCTGTTCTTACTTAAACTGCATTCCTACTTGTTACGTTTCAGTTCCTACGACTTACAATTGCATTCCTACTTGTTACATTTCGGTTCCTACGACTTACAATTGCATTCCTACTTGTTATATTTCAGTTCCTACGATTTACAATTGCGTTCCTACTTGTTGCATTTCGGTTCCTACGACTTACAATTGCGTTCCTACTTGTTGCATTTTAGTTCCTACTACTTACAATTGCATTCCTACTTGTTGCATTTCGGTTCCTACGACTTACAATTGCATTCCTACTTATTACATTTCAATTCCTACGACTTACAATTGCGTTCCTACTTGTTACATTTCGGTTCCTACTACTTACAATTGCATTCCTACTTGTTGCATTTTAGTTCCTACCAATTGATTTGTGCTTTCAGTGACTGAATAACTCTCTTCAATCCTTTTATATGTAGAGAGTACGTTTCTCTCCTTTGGAGCTAATAGGGCCTCGTTTCGACAGGCTCACTGACCACTTGTCGAAGCCATTATTTCAGTTGTTAATTATTAGTTTTCATCACTTGTTAATCACTCATTAAAGATTGCTTCTTCGCTTCGCTCATCGCAAAGACGGGCGTTCTGTTCATTTCTCGGTAGCTAAACAGTTCGACAAACTTAATGACACCTCATTGAAGTCAAATTATAGGCACAAAGTTACGTCTTTTTTCTCAAAAAACTTGCAAGTCGTAAAAAAAAAAAACGATATTTGCAACTGATTTTATAAAAAAAATCAAACAAAATTATTTTTTTATTAACAAGTTAAATTTATAAGACTATGAAAAAAATTACAAGATTATTTTCAGTTTTAATAGCATTCTTTGCTATTATGGGAACGAGCGTTTCGGCTCAGACACTTACAAAAGACGGTCAGTTTCCGATTCACAGTAGTGCCAGTGAACCTCGTTGGATGTTTATTCAGCACAATATTAACGGTGGAGTAATGGAATTGTCGGACTCGGGAACAGAAATTCATACCCTTGCTCGTTTATTGGTCAATGGAAATGAGAGACAGTTGTGGAGATTTGAACGGGTAGGTGAAAATCAATACAAGATTTTCAATAAAGCAAGAGCAGGTTCATTTACAGAGTCGGGAACTTGGGACGAAACTTTAACCAGTGCTACTGCACCTACTTTTGAGATAAAGGTAGGAAATGAAGCGAATAAACTTATTATTAAAAATGTATCAGGGAATTTTATTCAAAGTGCATCGGAGACCGGAACTGTATCAACTGTTACAGAGGAAAACGATGCCCGACCTTATTGGGCTATTGTGGAAACAGTGGGAGGTAGTACAGAATCAGCACCTGTTTGGTACCAACTAAGAAGTAAAAGAACGAATAATATTACCATTCTTTATGATGATAATGGTACTGTAAAACATAAATCAACTTCTAAATTGACAGATGATACACAAATGTGGAGAATAGAGGAAACCACCAATGGATATTTAGTTATCAACAAAGCATCGGGTAAAGCAATGAAAATGACAGGAGCGCTTGGAACAGCCAACAACCTTACTACTGTTGATAAAGCTTCGGCAGAAGCGTTTGTTTTCTCACCGGATTATAAGGCTTTAGGAAATGTTTACTTCTATCGTCAAGGAACTACTTATCAGGCACTTGATTATTGGGGTGATGGTCGTTTAGCACTTTTCAACAAATCACAAAATGACACGCACCCCAATCGCTTCTTAAATGGTATTCAAGAATATCACTTAAAGTATAAAAAAATGGTAACATTTGCTCAAGGACTTATTGATGATGCAATCAACAACCCTCCACAAGCTAAATTAGATGCTTACCAAGCAGCCGTTGATAAGCTGAAATTAGCAGGAACTTTAACAGATTTAAATAACGAATTAGGAGATTTCTTCAATGCTGTTAATGCTTTTCTGGCACCCGGTATTTCTCCTAATGGTGGAAGTGACTTAACAGGCTCTCAAACCGTAACACTAATTCCATACTATCCCGGTGGAGTGTTGTATTACACTACTGATGGTAGTACACCCGGAGATACTGAAGCGACAATATTATACACAGGACCTATTACAATAACTGCCACTACTACATTAAAAGCAAAATATGGTAACGATGGTACTCAGAGTGATACGTCAGAAGCAACTTTTACATTCTCAACTACCGGTGTAGATAAAGTTACATTACAAAATGGTATTTCTGTAAACAATGGTATTATCACTGTGAAAGGTGTAGAAGATTTTGAAGTTTACAGTCTTGCTGGTCAGCAGGTTAATGCTAACCGGAAACTTCAAGCAGGTATCTATCTTGTAAAAGTAAAAGAAACTGCAGTTAAGGTAGTAGTTAGATAATTAATCCCTCCTTAATCCTCCCCAAGAGAGGAAGTTTCTCCCCTTTACTCACTTCGTTTCGTGGGTCTGACGACAAGTCGGAGGAGAGAAAGAGGGACAAGAAGTCAAAAGATGAATCAACAAATGGTAGAGATGCAATAATTGATTGTGTCTCTACTTTTTTATTAATATGTGGTCGCTTCGATTGTGCTCAGCGACCGTATTTTGTGGTTACTGAGCTTGTCGAAGTAATTAAAATATTTGTGGCTTCGATATTACTCAGTTACCGAAAACTCTGTCGTCTTTTAGAATGGGAATAGTAATGGAATTACTAAAAGCATTATAATAAAGTAAATGAGTTGTAATGGAAGTCCTACTTTGACATAATCCAAGAATGTAAATCGTCCTGCCGAAAGCACCAATATATTGGACGGAGTAGAAAACGGACTTGCAAAACTTAAACTTGCTGCCACTGCTATTCCGATAATAAAAGGATGTGGGTCTATTCCCAATGTTGTCGCTGCTTGTAATCCAATCGGTGCAAACAATACGGCGGTTGCAGTATTGCTGATAAACATTGAAAAAAACGATGTTGCCAAGAATAATCCTGCTAATACAAAATAATGTCCATAATCCCCTAAACTATACACCATTCCATTAGAAACAAATTCTGATGCTCCTGTTTTCTGCATTGCGGTAGCAAGTGGTATCATTGCCGCGAAAAGAAAGATACTTTCCCAATTAATACTCTTGTAGGCTGTTTCAACATTTCTGAAACAACCGAGCAATATCATCAACACTGCAATAAGTAGCACTGCTATTGCAGGAGATAAAACCTTAAAGACCATTAACAAAACCATTGCTACAAGTAATGCTCCTGCAAGGGGGGCTTTGTGGCTTAATGGTGCTTTTGAGGCTTCTTCTTGCGGTGCTCCCACTACCACTGCATCAGGCTCTTGACGTTTGATTTTATCAATGTCGTCCCAATGTCCTTGTATAAGTAATGAATCCCCCGCTTGTATTTTTTCGTCTTTGACGTTTTTTAGAATGTATTGTCTTTGACGTTTAATAGCCAAAATATTCACATTATAGTTCAAACGAAATCCTGTTTGTTTCACTGTCTTTTTCACCATTTTAGAACTTGACATTACCACAACTTCTGCTATGCCAATTTCTGAAAAAGCTAACTCTTTGGCAATTTCCGAACTTTCTGCCATTTCTTGTTCAAAACGGTCTATCATTTTGATATTATTCTCGTTCGCAAATTTTTGAACATCTTCAAATTTACCTAACAAATAAACAACATCATCTTGCCTAAATGTACTTTTAGGACCAGCAATTTCATTTTCTATCGCTTTCAAAAAACGACTTCTTTGATTTGGCTTTTTACGCCTAATTTCTATCACTAAGACATTGTACTTTTGTGTAATCCCCAAATCAATAAGTTTCTTGTCTTTCAAAGGAGAATCGTCTGATATACGAACACGAAACAAAGATTCTGAAAGTTGATATTCTTTTGCTAAATCTTCTGCTGAATGCGTAATTTCTCTCTCTTTCTTTTTCTTCTTAGAATCTTTTTCTAATATACTTGAAAGAGGCCAAAGAACAAGAATACCCACAACAGAGGCTACCAACCCCAATGGTAAAAAAGTAAAAAACTGTAATTCTCCAAATCCTGCATTTGCCAAAGCATCGCTTGCAATCATATTGGGTGGTGTACCAATTAGTGTCATTAAACCTCCCATACTACTGCCAAAAGCCATCGGAATGAGTAATCTTCTTGCACTAAACTTGGCTTCCATTGCCATACTTACCACAATCGGCAGCAAAAGAGCAACTGTTCCTGTATTACTTACGACCGAACTCATCACAATAGTAACAAGCATCACAAAAAGAAAGAGTTTGTATTTGCTATTACCGGCTAATTTAAGCAATGAGGTGCTTATCGTTTTTGCCAGACCTGTCTGAAAGATGGCTCCCCCAACAATAAATAATCCAATCATCATAATGACAACTGAATTGGAAAAACCTGCTAATGCTTCTTTGGGAGTAAGAATGCCGGTAATGGTTAGTGCCAATAATGAGGAAAGTCCCACAATATCGGCACGAATTTTTCCCCAGACAAAAACAATAATTGTTAAGAAAAGAATAACAAAGGTTAGAATCATTGGACTCATAAATAGTTGTTTTTAGGTATTAATATTTAAGAGTACAAATATATGTAAAATCGTATAATTTTTTAACAAAAAGATTGTTTTTTATACAATGAATTATCTTTTTTGCTTGAAAAAATCCGTCAGCAAGAGGCTACATTGTTCTGCTAACACACCACTTACCACTTCTGTTTTTGGGTGTAATAACTCTTTTCCAAATTTGGTAAAACCTCCTTTTGTATCCTCTGCTCCATAAACCAATCGCTTGATTTGCGACCAATTTAATGCTCCTGCACACATCACACACGGCTCAAGAGTGACGTAGAGAGTACAATCTTTTAGGTATTTCCCTCCCAAAAAGTTGGCAGCAGAAGTGATAGATTGCATTTCTGCGTGAGCAGTGACATCATTGAGTGTTTCCGTAAGGTTATGACCTCTTGCCACTATTTGACCATTACATACCACCACTGCTCCAACAGGAACTTCTCCTAATTCTTTTGCTCTTTCGGCTTCTTGCAAAGCCTGTTGCATATATAAAACATCGTTGTTCATAGAGTTAATAGGCTATGCAATTGTTGAACGTCTATTATTTCGTTGATTATTCTTATAAGTATTTACAGGTAGTGGATTTTTGCTTATTTCATCTTCTATTTTCCTATTTCTAAAAACATCACAAGCAAGATACAAAGCCTCTAAAAAAGATGCTTTGGAAGCAATATTTTTCCCTGCAATATCGTATGCTGTTCCGTGGTCGGGAGAAGTGCGAACAATACTCAATCCGGCAGTGTAATTAACTCCATTATCCATCGCCAATGTTTTGAATGGAATCAAACCTTGGTCGTGATACATTGCTAATATGCCATCGAAATGTGTATATCTTCTTGAACCAAAAAAGCCGTCTGATGGGTACGCACCGAAACAGAGAATACCCTTCTCTTCTGCTTCTTTTATGGCAGGAATAATAATCTCTTGCTCTTCCTTACCAATCAGTCCATTATCTCCACTATGTGGATTTAATCCGAGTACAGCAATACGTGGTTTCAAAATTCCGAAATCTTTCTTCAAAGAGTGATTTATTATCTCCAACTTTTCAACAATCATTTCTTTGGTCAGTTTTCCTGCCACATCTTTTAAGGGAATATGACCTGTGGCTACTGCAATACGCAAACCTTCACTAACCAACATCATTAATGTTTTCTCTTTCCCTTCAAAATGCTCTCCCAAAAACTCGGTATGACCTGCAAATCGAAACTGCTCACTTTGGATATTGTCTTTATTAATAGGTGCAGTAACCAATGTGTCTATTCTATTATTTTTTAGGTCATTAATTGCCATTTTTAAAGATTCGTATGCTGCCGTTCCTGCTTCGGTTGTTGATTTACCCAATTCTACTTTTAGCTCATCATCAACACAGTTGATAATATTTACTCTCTTGTGGGCTATTTGTTCTACCGATTGTATATTGTTTAAATTAATATCATTTAACGACAACTGTTTTTTGTAAAAAGCAGCTATTTTGGCTGAGCCATAAATAACGGGAGTAAAAAACTCCAATACTCTTGCGTCCTCAAACGACTTTAAAATGACCTCGTAACCAACACCATTAATATCTCCGTGCGTTATTCCAACTATAATTTTTCCCATTTTTTTATTTTTTCTTTTTCCTTAATTCAAAAATATCTTTTCTCCTGTCACGTAAATTTCTTACACTACCAAATTGGTGCAGTTCACGTAGCAAATCAATATCACAATCGGCAATTAAAATCATCTCGGTATTGGCTGTTGCTTCGGCTTTCACTCCATTGGTTGGAAATGAAAAATCACAAGGTGTAAATACCATAGATTGAGCAAATTGAATATCCATATTATGAACTTTCGGTAGGTTGCCCACACTTCCTGCAATGGCAACGTAACACTCATTTTCAATCGCTCTCGCTTGAGCACAATGACGAACACGAGAGTACCCATTTTGCGTATCGGTCAAGAATGGAATAAAAAGAATATCCATACCCTCGTCTGCCAACAGACGACTTAATTCCGGAAACTCGGAATCGTAACAAATAAGCACTCCTATCTTTCCACAATCGGTATCAAATGTTTTCAAATCACTTCCTCCTTGAAGCCCCCAAACTTTCACTTCATCGGGTGTAACGTGCAGTTTTTCATACCTTTCCACCGAACCGTCACGTTTGCATAAATGACCTACATTGTACAACAAATCATCTCTTATTTCCGGCATACTTCCTGTGATAATATTGATATTGTACGAAATTGCCAATTCCGAAAATCGCTTAACAATACGAGGCGTATGTTTTGCCAATTCTCGTATCGCCAAAGCCTCCGGTAAATGGTTGTTTTCTGCCATTAAAGGAGCATTGAAAAACTCCGGGAAAAGAGCAAAATCGGAGCGATAACCCGACACAGCATCAATAAAATATTCAGCCTGTTGCATCAGTTCATCAAAATCTTTATACAGACGCATTTGCCACTGTATCAGTCCTAAACGAACTACTTTCTTTTTTGTAGCAACCTCTTTATTCTCTTTCTGATAATAAATATTATTCCATTTTAGAAGTACGGCAAATTCATTGGAGGCTTCATCTCCTTCCAAATATCCTTTTAATATTTTCACCGGATGAAAATCGTTTGACATCTGAAAATTCAAAACAGGGTCGTCTATTTCTTTTCTTTTAACCTTTTCAAGATACTGTTTGGGAGATAGTTCATTGGCATACTTGTGATAATTAGGAATACGACCACCGAAAGCAATACCTTCCAAGTTTAACTTTTCGCACAACTCTTTTCTATAATCGTACAATCTCCGTCCCAATCGTAGTCCTCTAAATTCGGACTTGATAAGAATGTCAATTCCATATAAAATATCGCCATTGTTATTGTGCGTATCAAAAGTATATTGTTCGGTAATTTCTTTGTAGGTGTGGTTTCCCACCAACTCTTTATTATCCACAATAATTGACAAAGCACAACCTGCAATCTGGTCATCCACTTTAATAACCACCTGACCTTCCGGAAACTTATCTATCAAAGATTGAATCTGTTCCTCTTCCCAATACGAATCAGCCATATTGGAATAAGTTTCAATCATCAACTCTTTCAACTCCTTATAATCATCAACCGAAAGGTATTGTAATTCTATGTTTTCTATCATTAATCTGTTCTATCAAGTTTTAAGGTACAAAGATAGATAAAATTTGCTTAGTTATCAGTGAATAATAATAACTGTTAGATTTTATAATTAAAAACGAATATTTAAGAACTCTAACTCTGTTTTTATTTATCCAAAAACTTCAATGCATAACCGATTAGTTCTGTACGTGCAATCTCATCTGTTATTGTTTCAATAGGAAAACCAAAGACTACCATTCCATACTTATTCTTATAGGCGATACCTGCATTTAATCCATTTTCAGCATAAGCAGCTATCTTTTTGGCTCTGCTATTAGACGGTTCTATGACGTCGGGTGCTTCTACAAAATAGCAATATTTATTAGGATAGGAATAGAAAGAGAAGTTACTTATCTCTTTGCCTCTTTTTAATTGAACTTGGCTAATGTCATTGATTTTCTCAGTTAAATATTGGACTTTTAAAATCTTTTCGACAAAATATTTATTTTTAAAAGAATTCTTTTCAGATAGTACAAGGTCAGATATAATATTAGACCCACTGATAATCATATTTCCACCTTTTTGAGTATATTCCGTAATGATTTCTTGAAACTCCGGTTCAAAAGTATTAAATTCTGTTTTTGTGGAGTCGAGAAGTTGGATACGTTCTGATTCTTTTCCTAAAATTAAATCTACAATAGAGTAGCGGGAGAGGTTAACGTCCCCATTTAGTACCGCTTTTTTAGAAGTTGATACGAAAGAGTAATTTGACTGCCTTATTGATTGACCGTGTGAAAAAGGATAATCAAACGTATTTCCTGCTATTTCCAAATCGGAATAAATATCGTCACTTGCTCCAAATCCAACGTCTTGATATCCATTGTAGTCTAAATAGCGTTGGAATTCTGTTTGGGTTCCGATATAACTGATATCCGACATATAAGGTACGCCTGCATCATACTGCTCGTTAAAACCTGCAATATTGCTTCTCGGTGTTCCAAAACTTTTCGGTGCGGCTATTTTTGTAAAGCCATTTACAATTAAAACTGTTGGCTTATTGTTAGGAATATGGCATACAGATAAAATCTCTGATGGAAAACTTTTTCCACCTTTATTGACCGCAGCTATTTTGAAACTATAAGTTGTATTGGGTTCTATTTGGATAGTATAGTTATTTCTTTTTACCAATACTCCATTATCAAAATCTCCATCTTCAATGCGTGTGTAAACAATATAAGAAGTGGGTTTTGCAGTAGGCTCTAATTCATCTTTTGTTGGTTTCCATTTTAATTTTACTTTACTTTGTTTTTTATTTAAAGTAGCAGAAAAAGAGTTGATAGGAAGTGGTTGGACGGTATATTGAGAATTATTAGCAATGGCTAAATATTTTAGCATTCCTTTGTAAATAGCTCGACTCACAGTAAATCGAAATCTGGGGTCAAGTCCAAACTTCATATCTGCAAAATTTTGATGTGCCAATACTTCTAATAGCATTGTGGGTACCTCAGGGACACGAGATTCACTATAATTTCTATTCCATAATCCACGTCTAACCCAGTTCGGTTTATATAGTTTTTTAATATCATTCACTATTTGGGATTGAATAACATCGGTGTATTCTCTTGCATTCCATCGAGATGTTCCATTTTGATAATAAGTTTCTTTATCCGTATTTTTAACTGTAAAAATACCTAATGTTCCTATAATCTCATCGTTTTTACTTACACCTGCATCACTATGAAATGCCAGAGCAATATCGATAGGAATGTTAAGACCATTTCTTGTGGGTAAAACAGATGAACCTCCTGCTAAATAGTTAACCCAGAATCCCCTTGATTGAAAGTCATCGGAATAGTCGTCTTTCCCCTCTGTCCTACTGTAAACGGTATCGGAAACACCAGCCCATTGTAGCCAATACCTTGCTCCTTCCGTAAAGCGAGGCATTCCACTGATTGTATAGTTGTCGTATTTAATTACTTTTTTGATTGTCTTGTACCTTCTTCTTCCTCGTTTCCTTTTTAATCTAATTCTTTTTTTGACAATCTTATCTGCCGGTTTTCTGGCAATGTTTCCCATTCCTCCACCGATTTTGACAGCATCAGCAGTAACAACTCTTCCTCCTCGGTCACTCAAATTAGATAGTTCCACTCTGAAATTGTTGTCTTTTCCTTGTGGAAACATAAAATGTCCAAGGTATATCCAAGTACCACCTCCCATTTGTTGATTGACTTTGAAATCAGTTTTACCACCCAAATGATAAACACTATATTCAGCATTTTTACTACTGTTAGGAAGTGTTTTATAGGAAATATAAACGGCATATCTTCCTCTCTCGGGAATGTCCGGAATCCATTTGGCTGTTGTTTTCCTATTGATGTTGTTGGTGGTTACTGCTTCATAATATCTCCCTGTTCTGAAAGGATTTTCTTTTTCCTTATAGGAACTTTGCAAATAACTAAACCCCTGAAAGTCTCCTTTGTGCCACTTGGCATTTTCTTTTATAAAAACAGAACTTCCGGTACTTATTTCGTCGTCTATAATGACTTCGTGTATTTGTGTGTCTCGTTCTCTTGGAAGTAAAACATTTGCTCCTGCATTTTCCAGCATTGGAACAAGAAACGGTATAACATAAGATTGTGTATATAAATCTTCAACTGTTTGAAAAACTACAGGACGTTGCCATATCCACTGTTGTTTTTTTTGATTGTAGTATCTTCCGTGACTTTGCCAGATGGCAATATGTCGGTTGGCTAATCCTTTTGTTATTTTATTAGGTGCTGAAACATTTTTCACCAGTGGATTCCTAACTCTATTTACACTGAAACGTTGGAATGGGCTTCTTCCAGAATTACGAAATATTCCCGGAATTAATTCTGAAATCTCCTTGCCATCGGATATGATTTCAATTCCGTAATTAGGATAGTCATACCTCAAATAATCGTTTGTTATCCAATAAATGCTATCTACTATTTTAGGGCGAAGTGGAAGATAACTTATCCTTTCATTGGTATAAATAGTGATATTTCTATTCTTTTCATTGCTTTTAATTTTTTTTATTTTAACCTTTCCAACATTGGCATATTTTTTTCCAAAATGTGTTAAAGTGTCCTCTAATTGTTCTATAATTGGATTTTGAGCCATTATTAATAAAGGAAAAAATAGAAGAAATAACGTAGTAACTCTATTTTTGATTGTAAAATAGTGTTTTTTCATTTTTATGAAGTTTTTAGGTTGTTGTTATTATTGAGTTCTTTGGTAGAAAGCATTCCACAAGCAGCTTCAATGTCTTCGCCTCTTGATGCTCGAATGGTTGTTCTTAATCCATTTGCATTTAAATATTCTGCAAACTGTACCATTGTTTCTTTGTTTGATGTTTTAAGATTGATATTGGGTATTGCGTGAAAACGTATCAAATTGACTCTGGCATCAACTCCTTTTAATAATTTTTGGATAGCCTTAGCGTGTTTAAGTGTGTCATTCAGCCCATCAAACAGAATGTATTCAAAAGAGACTCTTCTTTGACGTGTGAAATCATATTTTTTTATCTCATCAATCACAGATTCTATTGGAAATGTTTTCTGTATCGGCATTATTCTTTTTCGTTCTTCGTCAAAAGGAGAGTGTAAGCTTATAGCCAAATGTGCCGTTGATTCTTTTAGGAATCGTTTCAATCCCGGTAATATACCAATTGATGATACTGTTATCCGTTTCGGACTCCATTCGAATCCATAATCAGCTGTTATGATTTCAATTGATTTTAATAATACATTAATATTGTCAAAAGGTTCTCCCATACCCATAAAAACAATGTTGGTTAGTTTTTCAGATTCAGGAATAGCTATGATTTGGTTGAGTACTTCTGCTACTGAAAGATGTCCTTTAAAACCTTGTTTTCCCGTCATACAAAAAAGGCAATCCATCTTACAGCCCACTTGTATGGATACGCATAATGTAGCTCTATTATCTTCAGGAATATAGACACTTTCAATAAAATTGTCTGTTCCTATTTGAAAAAGATACTTTTTTGTTCCGTCAGAGGATTTTGCAATACGAGTCGGTTTTTTTATCCCTAAATTGTATTTTTGGGATAAAACTTCTCGGTTCTTAATAGAGATATTACTCATTTCATTGAAAGAATGAATGCGTTTTTTATACATCCATTCTGCCAACTGTTTAGCTGTAAAGGCGGGAAACTCTAATTCCTTTACAATTTCTTTTAGCTCATTTAATGTTTTGCCAAGTAGTACCTCTTTTGACATTTGTTGTGATAATTTTAAGTTTAAAGCAAAAACGGAATGATGTTGTTCATTCCGTTTTTATTATTTAACTTTCAATCGGTTTAATAAAATCTAGAACGATTGTCTTCTACATTATGTTTCTTTTTTAAGTCTTGGATTATTTGGAATGGTAAAGCTTGTGTTAGCCTTGAATTTAACTGTTCCATCTCCAATTTCTGATTATAAGGAGTATTTCCTTTTGACTTATTGGTTACTTGTACAACAAATACTCCACTATTTCCTTTTAATGGTTTTGACATCTCTTTTGTAGAAACAGACGTTGACTCACCAATGATATAAGGTTCTACTCCTGCTTCTCCAAACTGGTATGAATTAAAATTGATGTTATTAGCTGTTTTAATTTGTAAATTCATAGTAGCAGCTAAGCTTTCTAGATTCGTATTTGTTTTTTGTTCTTTTTCAATCTCTTGAATTAATTTTTCTGCTTTTTTATCTCTAATTAAAAGTGCTTTAATTTGAGGTTTTACTGTCTCGAAATCAGCATATTCATCATCGTTTATTTTATCTACCAATGCTACTACAAAAGCAACTCTATTACAGTCAAAAACGTCTGAAACAGTTCCTTTCTCATTCTCAAATGCCCATTTTACTATTTGACGAGATTGAGGAATTCTATTTAATGTTTCTGTATTTTTTTCTAAGTAAGTTCCTTGACGAACGATGTAACCTTTCTCTTTTGCTACTGTTTCAAACTTTTCAGCATTGTTCCCATTGACAGCAAACTGTTTAGCATCGTTATATATTTTACTGTAAGAACTGTTACTTGGAGTAACTTTGCGTTCCAGAATAGCCAATTTAACTTTTCGTCTTGCCGGTGTTCTGTCCAAAACTTCAAAAATTTGTATTCCTTGCGAACTACTAATCTTAAATGCTTGTTTTATTTTTTTAGAGAAAATTTCTTTCACCGTTTTTTTATCTAAATTTTCTGTAGTTAAATTGCTACGACTTACCCAACCTATTTCTCCACCTTTAGACGCTGTTTGTGCTATTAATGAGTGCTCACGAGCTATTTTAGCAAAGTTTCCACCTTTACGGATAACATTCAACAGGCTATCGGCTTTTTTCTCATCAGTTGGCATAAGAACGATGTGGCGAAGTTTAACGGAATCAGATTCCATAATACCCGATTTCATAATACGTGCCATTGTGTAAGTGTTATTCTCAAATACAGGACCATAAATAGCACCAGTTGAATTAGAAAAGGCAAACTTCTTCAGGTTACTTGGAACAGTTTTCTGTGAGTAGCTTTCGTCTGTGTAACTTCTGTCCGACTCTTGATTAATCAAGCCAATAATATCATTTGTTGTTCTAAATTCTGTTTCCGTTTTTTCCATCCAAGCTTTTGCTTTTGCAAAATCTTCTGCTAACGGTTCTACTTGAAAACTGACGTATTTTATAGAACGATTAGGCTTTTGCTTGTATAGTTCTTTGTCTTTTTTATATTTTGCTTTCAACTCAGAATCATCTACTTTAACTGCTGAATCAGAAATAGAGTAGTAGGGTTTAACGATGTAGTTTGCATCTATAGATTCATTGCGAGCATCAAAGTTGAATTTGCTTTGAATTGCATTTACCCCTACAGATTTATTCATTAACGTAAGGAAGTTTTCTTGTAAAATGGCTTTTTTTACCTCTTTTTCCCAAAACAACCAATATGCTTTTGCTTCTTGTAGTTTTTCTTTGTTTTCTACTGTTGTAGCTGTTTGGCTGAATATATTATTATAAAATTGTCTTACTGCATTGGGATTAAATTTTCCGGTAGCAGGGTCAAGAAACATTCTTCGTTGTTGGATAATGGGGTGTATGTTTTTCCCAATCAATCTTTCCTTTAATTCTTCTTTACCAACAGTAAGACCTATTTTTTGTGCTTCCAGTTCCAATAGCTTAGCATTTATCATATTCTCCCAAACAGAATTTCTTATCTGTGATAATTCTTGTTCGTTGAAATCATTTCTACCCAATTCTATTTTGTAGATTTCTTTCATTTGCTCTACTGCTGCTTGAAATTCCATTATATTTATCTCTTCATCTTCTATTACCGCAACAGTTTGTTGTGATTGTTGAAACATACTGGTTCCCGACTTCAAAAGGTCACCAATTACAAATGCAAACAATGCAAGACCAATAATGATAGCCAATATAACTCCGTGATTTCTAATTTTTTGTAATGTTGCCATTTCGTTAAAATATTAATATGTAATTATTTTTTGTTTTTTTATTCTAAATATAGCGAACAAAAGTACAAAAAAAAATAGATTTATTAAATAAATATTGTTTTGTTTCGTAAAAATATTTTTTACTACTCTAATTTTCATTTGTTTTTTATGCACACTTTTTGGCTTTCTGTGTGTTTCTTGTTATTTTTGCAACCAAAACAAAGAATTCATCTATGATAAAGGAAAATTTTGTAAAATTATTTGAGAATAGTTTTCGGAAAAATTATAACACTCCTGCTTTTTCTGATTTTGGGACTGAAAATACCTTAACTTATGGAGAAGTAGCACAGCAAATCAGTAAGTTGCACATCTTGTTTGAACAATGTAGTATTAAAAAGCAAGATAAGATTGCATTGATTGGGAAGAATAATAGTAATTGGGCAATTACTTATTTAAGTGTTGTAACTTATGGGGCGGTTGTTGTTCCTATTTTGCAAGACTTTAATTCTAATGATATTCAATATATTCTCAATCACTCTGAGACCAAGTTGCTGTTTATTAGCGACTTCCTTCGAGAGAAATTACAGGCAGATAAATTGGAAACAGTTGAGGCTGTTTTTTCGCTGACTGATTTTCAGCCGATTTCGATTTTAGAGAAAAATAATTCTGAATTAATTAAAGATAAGTTGTCTAGTCAATACATTAATCAACTTTTCTTAGAGAAATATCCGGATGGTTTTTCTTCAAAAGATATTCAATATACAGAAACGTCTAATGCCGATTTAGCTTGTTTGAGTTATACTTCGGGAACAACAGGATTTAGTAAAGGTGTGATGCTCAGTGGAAATGCGTTGGCAGGTAATATTACTTACGGAATAAGAACGAACTTATTACAGGAAGGGCATAAAGTTGTTTCTTTTTTACCTTTGGCTCACGCTTTTGGATGTGCTTTTGAATTTTTAACAGCTACTTGTGTGGGTGGGCATATTTATTTTCTTGGTAGAACTCCGATTGCTAAAGTGTTGTTAAAAGCATTTGCAGAAGTTCGTCCCAATGTCATTTTTAGTGTTCCTCTGATTTTAGAAAAAATATATAAGAAACAACTTCAGCCGATGTTAGAAAAGCCAATAATCCGTCTTATTTTGGCTATTCCGTTTTTGAATAAAATTATTTACAAGAGAATAAATAAACGGTTAATTGATGCTTTTGGTGGTAATTTTTCAGAGATAATTATTGGTGGTGCTCCATTGAATGGTGGTGTGGAAAGGTTTTTTAGAAAGATAAAGTTTCCATTTACAGTGGGGTATGGTATGACGGAATGTGCTCCTTTAATTAGTTATACGCCGAAAGATAATTTTATCTTAAAATCAGCAGGGAAGATTTTAGATATAATGGAAGCCAAAATCGACAATCCAAATCAGAAAACAGGTGTCGGTGAATTGTTTGTTAAGGGTGAAAATCTAATGTTAGGATATTATAAAAATGAAGAGGCTACTAATGAGATAATTGATAAAGAGGGTTGGTTTCATACCGGAGATTTGGGTGTGTTGGACAAAAATAACAATATCTTTATTAAAGGTAGAAACAAAACTATGATTCTTTCTGGTAATGGACAGAATATTTATCCTGAAGAGATTGAGGCTAAATTAAATAATATGCATTATGTAATGGAAAGTCTTGTTTTACAGAAAGGGAATGGGTTGGTAGCATTGGTTTATCCGGATTATCTTACGGCTAAAGTGGACGGTATTGGGGAAGAAGAATTGAAAAATAAAATGGAAGAAAATCGTAAAGAACTAAATAGTCTGGTGGCTAATTATGAAACGGTAAGTGAAATTCGAATTACTTCAACAGAATTTGAAAAAACACCCAAAAGGAGTATTAAAAGATTTTTATATGTGGACAAAGTATAGTAACCTATATTAAAAAGTGTAAGATATGAACCTTAAAAAAGGAGAATGGATATACTCATATTCAAAAGGAATCTTTAGGGTTGAAGAAATTATTGATAAATATTACGAAGAAGATACTCCTTTGATTGGAGACAATAAGGTTGGAGATAAAATGCCTACACGAGCAATTGTCTCTAAAAAGTTTATGACATCTTCCTTTAAAAAGTCTTTTGGTTTTGAAGCGTGTGATGAAAGTTTGGTTTCAAAAATCTCAAAATCTGATTTTAAAAAACTTGAAAAAATAATCAGTGAAAAACCGAATTTAATCAAAGAACTAGATGAATATAAAATACCGGAAAGACAAACGATATGGAACTCTGAATTTCAGATAGATAATGAAAATGATTTGAAAAAAATGAACTTATTGATAGAGTTTATTAATACAGGAAAAACATATCTTGAAATTCAAAATGAAATGGAAAAACTTGATTTGTTGAAGTTAAAATCCAAATATTTTGGAAACTATTCATTGAAACTTATAAATATTAATGATGAATTATTGGATAAACGTAAGGTGTGGAAAAAAGCTGAATTAAAAGAAAAACACTAGGTGATTTTAGTATATCAGCTTAATAAACGTAATTTTTATTTCATTGTTAAAAACATAAAAAACATTAAAAAAAGTTTTGTTTGTTGAAAAAATGTCTTACCTTTGCTATGAATTTTGACTTGAACAAAATTACATTATGTTAAATTTATAAAAAAACAAAAAATGAAAAAAGTATTTTTATTTGTGGCAACAGTTGCTTTGTTTGTAGCTTGTAATCCAAAAAGTGCAGCAGAAAAAGCACAAGAAAAAGTTGGTGACGCTGTAAGTCAAGTAGGTGATTCTTTAAAAAGTAAAGCAGGTTCTGTTGAGTCTGTAGTTACGGAAGAAGTTGCTAATGCAAAAGAAAACGTTAAAGGTGGTGTTGAAAGCGTAAAAGAAAATGTTAAAGATGGTGTTGATAACGTAAAAGAAAATGTTAAAGGCAGTGTTGAAAACGTAAAAGAAAACGTTAAAGACGGTGTTGATAACGTAAAAAAAGACGTTAAAGACGGTGTTGAAAGCGTAAAAAAAGACGTTAAAGATGGTGTTGATAACGTAAAAAAATCAGTTCTTAAAAAGTAATTTAGAACACAAATTAAAAAGATGAAGTCCGTTATTTTAGATAGCGGACTTTTCTTTTAAAAGTTTGGATAACTTCAATATCTTTCTCTCATCAGTATAAAAGAATTTAAGTAATTTGAGTTTTTTTAACGGGAAAAATAAATATACAATTTTCAAAAAAGAATAAAATATCCCATCTTTGCATTTTAAAAGTCGAAAATCTCTCTTTTATTCATTAAAAAGATATTATAAATCAATGCATACTACAAAAAATATTTTAATCCCCTTGTTCTTATTGTTTTGGGGAGCACAATTAGGAAGTGCTCAAAATCAGTCTAATTCTCCTTATACTCGTTATGGATATGGTGGACTTAGCAATTCTGCCTCTATTGAACTGAGAGGAATGGGGGGAGTTGCGATAGGTAACCGTTCTAAAAGTATTATTAATAGTGTCAATCCTGCATCATATAGTAGTGTGGATAGTATGACATTTATGTTTGATGTGGCTGCTTATGGACGAATTTCAAGGTTTTCAGATGAGAAAAATTCATATCAAACATTTAACTCTAATCTGGATTATCTTAGATTAAGGTTCCCTTTGAAAAAATGGTTAGCAATAAGTGTGGGGTTAGAACCGTACTCTTTTGCCGGATATAAATACAGACAAAACGATTCTGTTGGGCTGATTCAAGGTGATGGTACCAATAGAAATATTCATTTTACTAAATATTTTCAAGGAACAGGAGGCTTCTCGCAAGTTTATATGGGGGCATCTTTTAAATTATTTGACCGTGTTGCTTTGGGTGTAAATGCTTACTATCTTTTTGGAGAACTGACCAATAAGCGTGTATTGTCTTTTGCTGATAATAGATATATTCCTACCTCTTATAGTAATAAAATTGTAGCCAATGATTTTCGATTAAGGTATGGAGCACAATATTTCGAATCTTTTGGAAAACATAATGTTACTCTTGGTGTAATGTATGAGCCTAAAAAGAAGTTAAACGGTTCTTTTTCTGCTTTTCATAATGAGAAAGAAGTGGTAGCCAACTCGAACTTTGAATTACCTCAAACAATCGGTGTAGGTGTTGGTTATACTTTTAATGATAAATTAACTTTAGGAGTTGACTATAAACAACAGAATTGGAAGGAAGTTAGCTATTTTGGAAAAACAGATACGCTTTATTCTACTAATAATTTTGCTGTGGGAGTGGAATATATTCCTAATCCGAAAGGAAGAAAATATTTAGACCATGTGCGTTATAGAGCCGGATTTAGAACCGGTAATCAGTATTATAAAATTCAGGGTAATGGGTCAAGCCAAGACTACACTTTTAGTTTAGGAGCGGGTTTGCCTATCTTCACCGGTAAAAGTATCTTAAATGTAGCTTTGGAATATGGTAAAATAGGTAGTAGCTCTTTGTTGCGTGAAGATTTTATACAGATATCTTTTAGTGCCTCTATTAATGAACATTGGTTCTTTAAACCTAAACTGTAATTTGCGTGTTGGTAAATAAGAAATTCCTTTGTAGTAATATTCTTTTATTTATTCTATTTTCTACTGTTTTTATATCCTCTTGTGATAAATCCAAAATAGAAAAGATTGATGCTGTCCTGAACCGTGATTCGATTGCGGGTTTAACGGCAACCAAAATAACAACCGTTATTTCCGATTCGGGCATCACTCGTTATCGAATTTATACTGACCGGTGGGACGTTTTTGATGAAGCGGAAGAGCCTTATTGGGAGTTTCCAAAAGGCTTGCACTTTGAAAGATTTGACGAAACATTGCATATTGATGCCAATTTCCATAGTAATTATGCCAAATATTTTGATAAAAAACAATTGTGGGTTTTTCGTGGCAAGGTAAAGGCTGTTAATATAGAAGGTAAAATGTTTGAAACAGAACATCTTTTTTGGAATCAAGTAACGAAAAAGATTTATTCTGATACTATTGTTAAAATAACAACCCCTACTGAAGTGGCATTTGTAAAGGATTTTACATCCAATGAAAGTCTGACTGAATCTTACGGAAAGAATGCTCGAGGTATGATGGCAGTTGAAAAAGAGAATGATAAAGCAAGAGATAAAGGTGAAAAAAAAATTGACTAATTAAGCCAATCTTTTTTATCCTTACTTTTCTATATTTTATTCTCCCAAATATACGCCCATTCTTTTGGCTTGTAATACCATTGGGTCATCAGGGGTAACAACTCTTAAATTATCGGCAACTTCTGAAAGAGGAATGTCTGAAATCAATCCATTTTGCATTGAAACCATTCTTCCAAAATTCCCGTCATTGATTAATTGAGCGGCTCTTCCACCCATTAATGTTCCTAAATTTCTGTCAAATGAAGATGGTGAACCACCTCTTTGTATATATCCGAGAATTGTTTCTCTTGTTTCTATTCCTGTTAGTTCTTGAATTTTTCGGGCAATATAAGTTGCAGGGTGATGTTCGTTGCTCTCTTTAATTCTTATTCCTTCTGCAACAGCTACAATTGCATAATCTTTCCCTTTTTTCTTACGTTTATTAATCACTTTGGCTACTTTCTCCATATCGTAATCTAATTCGGGTAGTAGAATAATATCTGCACCACCCGCCATACCGGCATAAAGTGTAATCCAACCTGCGTGATGTCCCATTAATTCAATGACCATAACCCTTTTGTGAGAGTTAGCTGTAGAGTGTAGTCGGTCAATTGCATCTGTTGCAATATCTACAGCCGATTGAAATCCAAAGGTAATTTCCGTACCAAATACATCATTGTCTATCGTTTTAGGAATTCCGATAACGTTCAATCCCAATTCTGATAATTTCCATGTTGTACGTTGTGTTCCATTTCCACCGATACAAACCAAACAGTCCAGTGCTAATTCTTTGTAACTCTCTTTTATTAGTTCTATATCATCTTCTTTTCCCGATTTCAGCAATTTTCTAAATGCCTTTTCCCGTGTTGTTCCTAAAATGGTTCCACCAAGTGTCAAGATATTGGAAAGTGATGAATCTGTCAGCTTTGAAGTATCTTTATTTAATAATCCTGAGAATCCGTTGTGAATTCCTATCACTTCCATTCCGTATTTGTTGATAGCTGTTTTTCCTACGCCTCTGATAGTTGCATTGATACCGGGGCAGTCGCCACCTGACGATAAAATTCCAATTTTCATAACTTGTATGTTTTTATAGTAAATAAATAATTCGATACATTTTAAGAATGCATCTACAAAGTAAATAAAAAATAGTTAAACATAGAATGTTTTTTTGAAAAAAATAATTTTAGTGTTAGAATAAGTCTTTGGATTGAATATAAAATTCTTTTTTATATTTTTGTCAAAAAGAAACACAGATATATCCGAAATGAATTATCAAAAAACATTGGAATACCTTTATAATCGTTTACCTGCTTTTCAGAAAATAGGGGCTGATGCTTATAAACCCGGTTTGGAGCGAGTTGGCAAATTATTAAAAGAATTCGATAATCCACATCAAAAATATAAGGTTATTCACGTTGGAGGAACTAATGGAAAAGGTTCGGTCTCCAACCTATTGGCTTCTGTATTACAATCGGCGGGATATAAAACGGGGCTATACACTTCACCGCATTTGGTTGATTTTGGAGAGAGAATCCGTGTGAATGGAGAGATGATTGAGGAGAATTATGTTGTTGATTTTGTGGAGGAAAATAAATTGTTGATAGAGGAGGTTGATGTCTCTTTCTTTGAAGCGACAATGTCAATGGCATTTCGTTATTTTGCCGATTGCAATGTTGATGTTGCCGTAGTAGAAGTTGGATTAGGGGGGCGTTTAGATAGTACCAATGTTGTGTTGCCGGAACTTTCCATTATAACCAATATTGGATATGACCATACTCAATTTTTGGGAGATAGTTTGCCTGAAATAGCGAAAGAGAAAGCGGGAATCATAAAAGAAGATGTGCCTGTTGTAATTGGCGAGAGAAATCAAAAGACAGATTGTGTCTTTCTTTCTGAAAGTCAGAAGAAAAATTCTTCTCTTATTTTTGCAGAAGATGTAAAAGTTGGTTTGGTAAAAGATAGAGAGAAGTTTTGTATTCAACGAAAAGAGATAACAATATGTCCTGAATTTCAAGCACAATACCAACAAAAAAACATACGGACAGCATTAGTCGCTATGGAAGTGTTAATTGATAAGGGGTTTCATATTTCTGATGAAGCGATAAAGTTAGGTTTGGGGAATGTAACTAAAAATACTCATTTTCAAGGTCGTTGGCAAGTTGTACAACACGCTCCAAAAATAATTATTGATACAGCTCATAATTCGCACGGAATGGAATATGCTGTGTCAGAATTGAAAAAGGAGAAGTATGATAAGTTGTTTGTTTTATTGGGTATGGTTGATGATAAAGATGCTGAAAGGGTGTTAGCCTTATTACCTAAAGATGCAAATTATTTTTTTACGACTATTAAAAGCAAGAGAACGATTAAGGCAGAGGAAATAGAAACTATTGCTCGTGAAAAGGGCTTGAAAGGACAGATTTATTCAGATTCTGAAGATGCTTTTAATTCCATATTGGAAAAAGCTGATAATGATGATTTGATTTTTATAACAGGTAGTAATTATTTGGTAGGAGAAATTATCCCGCTTTTGAAAATTGGAGAATGAAAAAATATATTGTATATTTGTAGCTAAATATAAAACGAATAAAATCAAACAGATGAAAAAAATAGTACTATCTTTTTTGATGATAACCCTATCGATAGGGTTTATTTTCGGTCAGTCAGTTTCTCAGAATGAGGCTGAAAATATAGCCAGAAACTTTTTTGTGAATTCATCTTATACTACTATGCAGAAAGTTCCTGCATATGTTGATTTGAAGTTGGTCTATGAGAAAATAGATAAAGAACAGCCTACTAATAAACTCTTTTACGTTTATAATATTGAAGGTGAAAATGGATTTGTGATTGTTTCTGCTGATAAACGTACCAAATCGATACTTGGCTATTCTGATAAAGGAAAATTTGATGCTAAAAATATCCCTATAAGTATGTCTGCTTGGTTGGATTATTATGGAAGTGAAATAAAATATGCCAAAAAGAATCTCCGAGAAGTTTCTGATAAGGACTTTTCTACTTCTATTTCTCGTGCTCCAAAAAGAACAACGAGTGTTCAGCCACTTTTAGGAACAATTAATTTTGACCAAGATGCTCCGTATAACGACCAATGTCCTGAAAAAGATGGAGAAAGAACGGTTACTGGTTGTGTGGCAACAGCTATTGCTCAAGTGATGAAGTATCATAATTGGCCTAATGTGGGAAGTGGTTCTCGCTCTTACAATTGGAAGAGAAATGATACGGACTCTGTAGATTTGTCAGTGGATTTTTCAGCTCAAACGTATGATTGGACAAAAATAAAACCTTTTTATAATGGTAATGCTACTGATGATGAGAAGGCGGAAGTCGCTAAATTGATGTATCACGTGGGTGTTTCTGTTAATATGAATTATGATTTGTCTGCTAATGGCGGTAGTGGTACTTATACTCCTTATGCAGTAAATTCTCTGTTTGAATATTTTGATTATGATGCTGGTATTCAGTGTTATTATAAAGATTTTTTTACAATAGAACAATGGAATCAAAAGATAAAAGAAGAGTTAGATAATAACCGTCCTGTGATATACTCCGGACAAGGCTCCGGTGGTGGACACGCTTTTGTGTGTGATGGATATGATGAAACCGGAAAATTTCATATAAACTGGGGTTGGGGTGGTTTCTCTAATGGATATTTTGAAACAACAGCCTTAAATCCTAATGGTTTGGGAATTGGTGGAGGTTCCGGTGGTTTTAATACCTATCAAAGTATTATTACCGGAATACAAAAGTCTAAACTTAATTCACAGAAAACGCAACTAATCGGTATTAGTGGGTTTAATAATATTCCTATCCAAGTGAATAGGGGAGATACTTTTTTACTCACTGTGAACGACTTGTTTAATATTGGAGGTTTTACTTATAGAAATGGTGCCATACAACTAACTTTAGAACAAAATGATGTTTTTGTACAAAATTTTAAATATTATCCTATCAATGAAATAAAATCCGGTTGGGGAGCTTCAACTATTAATTTTGATGATTTATCTATTTTGAGTTCTGTTGATAATGGAAATTACCAAATCGTTCTTCGTTATAAAAATGAAGATGGAGATATGGTGCCTGTTTTGACGAAACAGAATGGTGTTAAAGTCGTGAATGTTCAAGTGACTGATACAACGTTAATATTTTCCTCTTCTCGACCTGCTCATAATGTTTCGTTAGTAGAAAAATTAGTTTCAGTAACCAAATTATATCACAATAGAATAGGGCATATTAAAATCAAATTGGCTAATTCCGGTGATAATGATTATAATGCTCAGATAGGCTTGAAATTGGTTAATAAATCAGATAGTACCATAACACAAGAACTCTATCACAGCAGTGTTGGTATTCCAATTGGTACTGTAGGAAAGCAAATCTCAGCTTTGGGAAAAATCGATGTCCCTGCCGGAGATTATTATTTGCAAGTATATTATGATAATTATAATGACATTAATAATACCGGATTCCCTATTACTTTACTTACACCCAATGAACATAATACGATAGAAGTAAGCGTTTTAGAAGAACCTACCGAAGAACCGAATTTGTCCATAGCTAATATCTCTATGCCGGATACAGTGATGATAGGAAGAGATTTTGACTTCACAGTTGATATAACAAATTCCGGAGGAATGTATAATGATGATATTGTGGCGGTAATATTTTTTGGTTCGCCATTAAAATATAAAAGTCAATTTGGTAAACAAAAACTGATAATAGATAAAAACGAAACTACTGCCGTTACATTACAAGGAAATATTACTAATCTACCGGAAGAAGATTATGTTGTTGCACTTTATAGTTATGATGGTCAGTGGAATCGAATAAGTAAAGGTCAAAAATTTACATTAATTAAAAATCCAACCGATTTAACCCACATCAAAAAAGAAGACTTGTCTGTTGTTGTGAAAGAGAATGCTCTTTGGGTAAAATTGCCTGAAAACAATCTTTCTGTAAGATTATTTGATGTTTCCGGTCAGTTGGTTTATCAAAAAGAGGGCTTAGGGGAGCTGGTAGAAATCCCAACAACCAATTTAACAAGTGGAATATTCATTCTGCAAGTTCTGGATAAGAAGAATAATTCTTTTGTAAGAAAAATTATTTTAACCAAATAAAATGTTTTCTAATCAAAGATTCAAATGATGAAAATAAAAATAATTTTAACTTTATTGACAACTTTGCTTTTGGGTTGTACTTGCTTAAAACAAAAGTCAGTAGAAAAAGATACGAATTTGAAAGAAGATAAAAAGCATATAGAAGTACCTTTCGTCGTCGAATCAAAAAAACAAGTAGTGCGTGGAAATTTAGCTCAAGTTGAACCGGCTATTGTTTATAAGACGAAAGCAGATTATTATGATAAAGTTCCGATTATCTTGTCTGATGATAAAAAGTCGGTTGTTTCTTATCCTGCTCCAACAGACGTTTATTATCGTGGTAAATTGGCTTATCCTATCAAATTAAAGAATGGATATTTGTTAGACAATAGAGGAATTAATAAGAATGTTGCTTTTACAAAATATACTTATAATGAGTATTCCAAACTAACAGCATCTCCTACGGAAAAAGATTTGTTAAATAGTGTCATTGATAATTCTCCTTTGTTGAATTTGGTAAATTTAGGACCTCGTATTTATTTTGAACAAGATGAAGTCGGGGAAATTAATCAAATAATAGATACCGGATTTAAAGATTATAAACAATTGAAAGATGAATTGAAGGAAACAGATTTTATTTATTAGGATTAGTCTGTTTCTGTAATTTGTTTATTTTCACATTTTAAAATTCGTCCTTCGAACATATCAGCCCAATTTAGATTGTGAGTGGCTACAATAACTGTTGTGCCTTGTTCAGTGATAGAATGAAGTAAACCCATAATATCTTGTCCTGTTTCAGGGTCTAAATTTCCCGTTGGTTCATCGGCTAAAATTATTTTAGGAGAGTTGAGTAGTGCTCTTGCAATCACAATACGCTGTTGTTCACCTCCAGATAGTTGGTGTGGCATTTTGAAACCTTTGGTTTGCATTCCCACTTGTTTAAGAACGTGAAGAATTTGCTTGTTTATCTCTTTTTTATTTTTCCAACCTGTTGCTTTGAGGATAAATTCAAGGTTTTCATTGACAGTTCTATCTATTAAAAGTTGAAAGTCTTGAAAAATAATACCGATTTTACGTCTTAAAAGAGCGATTTCATTTCGTTTCAGTGAGCGATGCAATTGATGTCCTAAAACATCTGCTCTTCCTTTTTTTACTGTTGTTTCTCCATAAAGTGATTTTAACAAACTGCTTTTTCCACTACCAACTTTACCAAATAAGTAGATAAATTCACTTTCTGAAATCTTTATATTGACGTTTTTTAAAATCCGTTTATCTAACTGATATATTTCAACTTCTTGATAATTAACAAGCACTTTTTCTTTCATACTGTTATTTTTAATTAAATGCGAAAATACAAAAAAATATTTCTTACTCAAAATTAAGTAATAAAATCATATAAAGGTATTGTTTTGTCTTTTTTATTGGTTCTCGATTTAAAAATGAATACCTTTGTAACAAACTAAAATTGAAAAGATGCAACTATTTTACAATCCGAAACCGATAGATGATAAAATTGTGGAGATAAAGAGAAAGTTTCGTCATCTGATGAATGGAGAGGTTTCTGCGACAATGGGGTCAATGGGGTCGAATTACAAGGTCAATTATGGCATTGAATATCTTCGCTTGAAAGAACTTGCTACTCAATATCAGCCTAATAGTGATTTAGCAGGGCGTTTGTGGAATCTTAATATTAGAGAGGCAATGATTTTGGCAACTTTGCTTCAACCAACAGATAGATTCACGGAAGAACAAGCGAATCGTTGGTTAGAGAAGATAAATCAGCCCGAATTGGTTGAGTATTTCTGTATGAACTTGCTCTCTAAATTAGATTTTGCTTCGCAACTCGCTATTAAATGGATAAATTCAAATGATGTTTGGAAACAAATTACAGGCTTTACGCTGTCTGCGAGAATTTATTCACAATTAATTGATTGGGAAAGTGAAGAAATAATCAATGAGGCGTACAAAAAATCGGATACTGAAAATTTACATTTGTATAAATCAATCGCTTTGAGTTTGAGTAGAATTTGTCGTAGGAATAAAGATATCTCAACCAAAATAAATAAAATCGTTGAAGAGTTTGAAACTTCAGATATGATTTCGAAAAAGTATATTGCTTATCAAGTCTCAACTGAAATTAGTTTTTTGTCATTTTAGTCGTTTGTTTTATTTTATTTTACTAACTTTGCTTCTGTAAATTTTTTTGTATAAAATAAGCTATATTTCATACAAGTAATTAATTAAATCTTTTTCCGGAAAAATGAAAGAAGAAAATGTACGTGAAAATGTAAAAGAAGTTTTCGCACAATACCTTAAAAAACATCAATACAGAAAAACACCCGAAAGGTTTGCTATTTTAGATTATATTTACTCAAAAGAAGGGCATTTCCATTTTGATGCTGAAATGTTGTTTAATGCTATGCAAGATAAATATCGAGTGAGTTTAGCAACAATATACAACACGTTGGATTTGCTGGAAGATATCAATTTAATAGTAAAACATAAATTTTCAGGACAAGCTGCACATTATGAGAAAACTTTTGGTTCTACAGCCCATAGTCATCTCGTATGTACTCAATGTGGTAAAGTGAAAGAGTTTACGGATAAAAGAATAAGAACAGCAATACAAAATAAAACGTTTGCTAACTTTGATATCACACACTATTCCGTTTATTTATATGGAACGTGTAAGAAATGTCAAAAATAAGCACTAATGGTTAAATCAGAAAAAATTATGAACAAAGTAGATGTTTTGCTCGGACTTCAATGGGGGGATGAGGGAAAAGGTAAAATTGTAGATGTATTAACCCCAAAATATGATGTTGTGGCAAGGTTTCAAGGTGGGCCTAATGCGGGACACACATTAGAATTTGAAAACCAGAAATATGTTTTACGCTCTATCCCGTCGGGAATTTTCCAAGGAGATAAAGTGAATGTGATTGGTAATGGAGTTGTGTTAAATCCTGCTCTTTTTAAGAAAGAGATAGATGAATTGGAGAAATCGGGACACCCTCTTACCAAAAGATTAAAAATAAGTAAAAAAGCCCATTTGATTGTTCCTACACATACCGTTTTGGATATGGCGTATGAATCGGCAAAAGGTAAAAATAAGATTGGAACCACAGGAAAAGGCATTGGGCCTACTTACACAGACAAAATTAGCCGAAACGGAATTAGAGTGGGGGATATAGAACATAATTTTGATGAAAAATATGCAAAAATCAAACAACGTCATTTAGAAATTTTGAAAAACTATGATGTTGAGTATGATTTAGAAAGTTTGGAAAAAGAGTGGTTTGCAGGAATAGAGTGCTTGAAACGCTTTGACTTTATTGACAGTGAGCATTTTATAAATAACTCATTAAAGTCAGAAAAAAGTGTATTAGCGGAGGGAGCACAAGGTACGATGTTAGATATTGATTTTGGCTCTTATCCTTTCGTAACTTCTTCTAATACTGTTACTTCCGGTGCTTGTAGTGGTTTGGGAGTTTCTCCTCGAAATATTGGTGAAGTCTATGGTATCTTCAAAGCCTACTGTACCAGAGTAGGAAGTGGCCCTTTCCCAACGGAATTATTTGATGAAAACGGCAATAGAATGCGAGATAATGGTTTTGAGTTTGGCTCTGTTACGGGACGTCCTCGTCGTTGTGGTTGGATTGATTTGGTGGCATTGAAATATGCTATTATGATTAATGGAGTAACACAATTGATTATGATGAAAAATGATGTTCTTGACGATTTTACGCACATAAAAGCGTGTGTCGCTTATGATGTAAATGGACAGAGAACAGAGGAGTTGCCATTTGATATTAACGAAAATGTAACACCTATTTATAAAGAAGTTAAAGGTTGGACTACTCCACTTACCGGTATTCGTTCAGAAGAAGATTTTCCACAAGAATTGAAACAATATATTGACTTTTTAGAAAAAGAATTAGAAACACCTATTAAGATTGTTTCTGTAGGGCCTGACAGAGAGCAGACTATTTTTAGAAGCATTTAGTTTTGGCTTGGATTTTGTCATATTTTATTATGATTAACAATAAAGATTTACTACAATGATGTTACCTTATATTCTTTTTGGACTAATTGCTTTAGCAAGTTGGTTAATCCAAAAGAACTTACAATCAAAGTTTAAGAAGTATTCTCGTATCCCTTTGAAAAATGGAATGACGGGAAAAGATGTGGCTGAAAAGATGCTTCGTGAGAATGGAATTTACGATGTAAAAGTGATTTCTGTGCGAGGTCAATTGACCGACCACTATAATCCAACGAATAAAACTGTCAATCTGTCAGAGCCTGTTTATGCTACCAATAGCGTGGCGGCAGCAGCGGTTGCGGCTCACGAATGTGGGCACGCAGTACAACACGCAAGAGCCTATGCTCCACTTCAAATGCGTTCTAAACTAGTTCCGGTAGTGAGTTTTGCTTCTAAGTATGTCCAGTGGGTGTTGCTTGGTGGTATCTTGTTGGTACAATCATTTCCTCAACTCCTTTTAGCCGGGATTGTGCTTTTTGCTATTACTACTTTGTTTAGTATTATTACTTTACCGGTAGAGGTAGATGCAAGTAGAAGAGCTTTGGCTTGGTTAAAAGATGCAAGTGTTACTGATTTTGAGACGCATAAACCGGCAACAGATGCTTTGAAATCGGCAGCTTATACCTATTTTGTTGCAGCTTTGGGTTCTCTGGCTACGTTGTTCTATTATATTATGATATTTTTAGGACGTAGAGATTAATAAATTATCTTTATAGGCTCCGTAGTTCAGTTGTATAGAACGTCAGATTCCGGTTCTGAAGGTCGTGGGTTAGAATCCCTCCGGAGTCACAAATATTAGATAGGGGAAATTATACAGCTATAATTTCCTCTATCCCATTCTTGATTTATAGTCTTGATAACCAAATTCTCGAAGAAGTTTTAATTCACCTTTTTCTGTTAAAAGAGCGAGGCTTGGGTGTGTTACTCCATTGAATATTGTTGTTTTTACGAGGGTGTAGTGTATCATATCCTCAAAGATAATTGTATCTCCAACTTGTAGTTCTTTATCGAACGACCAGTCGCCATAAAAATCACCCGAAAGACAACTATTACCTCCCATTCTGTACGTTGGTTTTCCTGCTGTTGGCTCATAAGCCCCTTTTATAGTCGGTTTGTAAGGCATTTCAAGGCAGTCAGGCATATGACAAGCAAAAGAAACATCTAACATCGCTGTTTTTATTCCTCCGTTTTCCACAATGTCCAATACAGTAGATAATAAATTGCCTGTTTGCCAAGCAAAAGCACTTCCCGGCTCTAAAATAATGTGAAGATGTGGATATTTGGCTTTGAATTGCTTGATAACGCTGATTAAATGTTTTGTGTCATATTCTTTATGCGTTATTAAATGCCCTCCTCCCATATTGAGCCATTTGATTTGATGAAAAAGATGTCCGAATTTTTGTTCGACAACGGTTAAGGTCTTTTCCAAATCAAAAGAATTGGACTCACACAATGTGTGAAAATGAAGCCCCTCTATTCCTTCGGGTAGCTGTTGGGGTAGTTGCTCTGCTACTACTCCAAGTCTTGAACCGTTGGCACAAGGATTATATAAATCGGTAGAAACTTCTGAATATTCTGGATTGATACGCAACCCACAAGAGATATTTTTCTTTTTTGTTTTGGGATAAAAACGCTCAAACTGTGAGAGAGAATTAAATGTGATATGACTGCTTAAAGAAGCTATCTCCTCAAACTCTTTTTCCGAATAAGCGGGTGCGTAAGTATGTGCTTTACTGCCCATTTCTTCTACAGCCAATTTTGCTTCCCACAAAGAACTTGCAGTCGAGTGTGAGATGTATTCTTTCACGATAGGAAAAACAGACCATAAAGCAAATGCCTTAAATGCCAATATTATCTGAATGTCAGCCTCTTCTTGAACAGAACGTATTAATGCAAGATTGTTTCTAAAATCTCTCTCATTTAGAATATAGCAAGGAGATGGAATCATTTCTTATTTATAGGTTATTATTCTTTCTCTGTTTTTCTTTTTTTGTAACTGAAATAAATATACACGAAGAAGCCCAATAGCAATAAAAGAGAGGAAATAAGAGCAATGGTATTCCCTGCATAGTATGATTTGGGAGTAAACGTAAATTCAATATCATAATCTCCTGCTTTTAATGGCATTCCACGCAATAGATAATTGACTCTGGTATAAGGCTGTTCTGCACCATTGATAGTCGCTACCCATCCTTTATCATAAAATATTTCAGAGAAAACAGCCACTTGGTCGGTGCTTGATTTGAAATGATAAACAAGATGATTAGGTGCATAAGATTGAAGCGAAATCGTGGCTGTAGTATCTTTTACAATCTCTTTGGGTAAAATATCAGCCACTTTCTTATCTACTATCAATTCCGTTTTGGTATCTATCTCTCCCAAACGTTTCATCTCTTCATTGGCATTTTTTACAATATTGATTTTATTCACCAACCACGCATTACCGTTGGCATAAGGATTGATAATTGGTTGATTTTTCTCATTGACAATTACATATTTCATATTGAGCATATTCAAGATACCAAGCGACTGGAAAGTCGCATACATATCATTCAATGATTGGGCTTTTTGCATACCCATTGCCAAGGCTCTCAATTCGGTATCCAACTGCATATTTATTAACTCTTGATAACGTCTTAATTTGGCAGCGTGATACCCTCCTATATTTTTATGGAAATAGGAAGGTGTTGCGTCATTGAAAATATCTTTTGTTAGGTTTAAGACCCTAAACTCTGTTTTGTCTTTTAATATGAAATTATCCGCCGGTGTTGGCAGTATCAACTGTTTAGTACGTTTCATCTCAAAGTTATCATCATTCAAATACTTTTTGGCAATGGGGAATAGGTCTATCAAAACCAATGCACCCAAAATCAGTAACGTGTAGTTCTTTTTTAGTTTCTCTTTTACAAAAAGAAATAACACCCCTGCCGTTAGTAAAACAAACACCAACGAACGAATGGCATCGCTACGCAACAGACTTTTTCTATCCAAAGGCAATGTCTCTTTTAAGAAAGCGTAATCGCCTTCAAATCTGACATCTTGCATTGCAACGAAATTTCCTGCCAATGAGGGAACAATCACAAATAACAGTAGTAATCCACCGACAATATACGTGCTATTGAGCAGTGCTTTGGTTAATTTCTGTTTGGAAATATTGCCTTGCAAAAACTCTTTTAATGCCAAGAATGCCAATAGAGTAATGCCGAAACCTGTTATTACTAAAATCATCGATACGGAACGGAATTTATTGTAAAGTGGCACATAATCGATAAAGAAATCGGTAAGTGGCATAAAATTCTTTCCCCACGAAAGCATCATTGTTAATACAATAATGGGCAGTAACCACCATTTTATTCGGCTATCCACAATAAATAATCCCAAAACAAAAAGGAAAATAATTATCGCACCAATATAGACAGGGCCACTGGTAAAAGGCTGTGTTCCCCAATAGAGTGGCAAAGGCATATTGTCTAACACCTTTTCCACATTTGGTACACCAAGTTTCTTTAGATGTTGAGCAGTAGCACTTTTCTCACTTAATTTTCCACTACTTGCTCCACCCTTGAAATTAGGAATAAGCAAAGTCATTGTTTCGTCAATTCCGTAACTCCATTGTGTAATGTAATCTTTATTTAATCCCTCTTGCGAACTTTGTGTGTCGGTTGTCAGTCCGTTGGATCTACCACGCATTGTGTGTTCGCTGTATTCACTGGTTGTCATTAGTGTAGTGGCATTAATTCCCAACGCCACCACCAAGGCTACTATCAACAAACCTGATGTTTTAAGGAATTTCTTTACCGTTTTTTCTTTGATACTATAAACCAATTCTACAATGGCAAAACCGATTAACAGTATTAATGTGTAGTATAATATTTGAATGTGATTGGCTCTAATGGCAAGTCCAAGAAAAAGAGCGGTTAGCAATGCACCCAATAACGGTTTCTTTCTAAAAGCAAGAAAAACGGCACCAATCAAAGGAGCAATATAGGCTATCGCAATCGCTTTGGTATTGTGTCCTGCGGCTATAATTATCAAATTGTAAGAAGCAAAAGTAAACCCAATTGCTCCAACAAGTGCCAACCAAGGCTTTACATCAAACAGTATCAACAATAAATAGAAGCAGAAAAGATAAAGTATCAAATTAGAAACAGGACGAGGAAAAGCGTGT
>PDWI01001874.1_pt1 | contig 32676 bp, 25 predicted proteins | sample 1430891 | NCBI WGS metagenome assembly PDWI01 (sample SAMN01162508, study PRJNA174530) | Oral metagenome, whole genome shotgun sequencing project. | biome: Marine environment; feature: Marine mammal; material: Swab sample of the gingival sulcus; isolation source: swab sample of gingival sulcus... | reverse complement strand
GTTTGGAAAAAACGAATATAGATATCTAGCGATAGTTTGCCATCAACTACCGGATATTTATGATTCGTAGGACGGAAAAAATCTGTAACATTTTCGCTGGCATAAGTGCCACCGTCTTCCAATTCTAAAATCCGCGGATTTTCAGCTATAACCATTGCAATAGCGCCTGCGCCCTGTGTGGGTTCTCCGGGTACTTTTAAGCCATATTTAGCAATATCGCTTGCTAGTAACAATACTTTTTTACCGGGATGAGCTAAAATAAAATCTTTAGCAAGTTGCATTCCCACCGCGGCAGAACAGCAGGCTTGCTTCAGTTCCACGGTACGTGCCTTTGGATTAAGTTCCAGTAAATCGTGTAAAAATAATGCGCCAGCTTTTGACTCATCAATGCTACTTTCGGTGGCAAATAAAATAAGTTCAATATCGTTTTTATCGCAGTCGGTAAGAACTTTATCAGCAGCATTCGCGGCCATGCTAATGCAATCTAGGGTCGGTTCAACAATTGCCGTTTTTTCTTGCCCTAAGCCAATAATGTACTTGTTGGGGTCTACGTTACGTGCTTCGCCCAACGTGGTCATATCTAAATAGTAGCTGGGAATATAAAAATCAATTTTATCAATACCGATTTTCATTCTGCCTCCTTAAATCGTTTAATTGTGAGTGCTAAAGCATTACCCCCACCAATACATAACGTAATAAGTGCCGTGTCTTTTTTAGCATTGATAAGTTCGTGTACAGCGGTAACTACCAGTCTTGTGCCAGTTGCTCCTAACGGATGACCTAAACTAATCGCTCCACCATTAACGTTCAAACGTTCTTCATTTATTCCTAAAGCATCAATTACTGCAATAGATTGTGCGGCAAAGGCTTCTGTCATCTCGATAATGTCATAATCATCAATAGTGGTTTGAGTTTCTTGCAATAGCTTAGTGACGGCATGGTAGGGGGCAAAACCCATTTCGCGTGGTTCACAACCACTTGCCGTATAGGCAGTAATGGTTGCCAGTGGAGTAAGTCCCTGCGCTAGGGCATCACTCTTACGCATTAGCGTTACCATGGCGGCACCGTCTGCCAAACTAGAAGCATTTGCGGCACTAATATCGCCTACTAGTCGTTTCACGGTACTAATTTTTTCTAGTGAAGTGTCCATACGCACGGTTTCATCAACACTTAATCCATTAACTTTCACAAGTTCATTAGCAAAGCGTCCATTTTGCGTAGCTTTAATAGCCTTAAGCGTAGAATTATAAGCAAATTCGTCTTGCCGTTCTCCAGAAATACCGTATTTTTGCGCAAGTAAATTGGCGGTTTCAATCATGGAAATATCCGCAAAATGATCATATAGTCCATCGTGTTGCAGACTGGATAGTGGTTTATCATCTTTATTTATAGTAAAAGTTGCTGCGCGTGACATTGTTTCTACGCCTCCAGCTAATACTACGTCACTTTTGCCGAGTTGTAGGTTTTGTGCTCCTAAAATTATGGCTTGTAAACCCGATCCGCAAACTGAATTGATAGTGGTGGCCATATTGGTGTGGGGAAGTCCCAAATATAAATTGACTAGGCGTGCCACGCTTTGTCCATTGCCACACGAAAGCACATTACCCATAAAAACGGTATCTACATTTAGGTTATCCACGGTTTCTTTAGCTACGGCTGTAGCGAGTTTAACTGCCGACGTTTGGGCATGGGTTCCTCTAAATTTACCAATCGCACTACGTTTTGCGTTTACGATTACGATGTCTTCCATATGCCACCTTTCTAAGGGTTACATTCTAGCATTGCGTACTTTATAGAGTGGAAAACCTAGAGATTTAGTAGTTCTCATATTGCTAAACTCACAGGTAGTTTATAGTAGAATAGCGTTAAAAGGATTAGATGCGGGTAGTAAGTAGGGATGTTATGTGGGAAAAATACTATAAAAAAGATCGGCGTAAACGTATTGAAATTTTACGTCAGCTTCAGTTAATTACTGACCCGCAAGAAAGCGCTTTACTTGCTGATGAAATGCGTTTGGGTGGGGTGGCAGATAAACTAATTGAAAATCAAATTGGTACCTATGAAGTGCCCTATGGCATAATTCCGCAAATTTCAGTTAATGGCCAAAACTATACTGTTCCAATTGCTACCGAAGAACCGTCCGTTATCGCTGCAGCTAGTTTCGGGGCAAAAACCCTCGGTAATTTTTCAGCAAAAATGGCAGAAAAGCTCTTAATCGGGCAAATCGTATTTTCGGAATACGACCTTCCACAGCTTGCTACGCTTAGTGAAGTAAAAATGATTGAAATTGCTAATCGAGCACATCCCTCAATTCTTAACTACGGTAGCGGAGTGCAATCCATAAAGCACGAGCACAAAGCGGATTACCTCGTATTTTATGTCACTTTAGACACTGGTCAAGCTATGGGTGCCAATATTATGAATACGATTTTAGAAACCCTAAAAGCCTATTTGGAAACCCAACTACAAGCAAAATCTTTAATGGCAATTTTATCTAATTATGCGCTAAAATCCGTGGCTAGTGCGCAGTTTACCCTTCCTGTCAAGGCTTTAGAAACCACGGAACTTACGGGGAAAGAGGTAGCAGAAAGAATTGTGGAAGCCTACCGTTTTGCTACTGTTGATCTCTATCGTGCTACCACCAACAATAAAGGGGTAATGAATGGGATAACGGGAGTAGTTTTAGCTACGGGAAATGATACTCGAGCGGTAGAAGCCGGAGCACATGCCTATGCGACCCGCTCCGGACAGTACCAGCCTTTAACTAAATATTGGATAGTGGATAATCAGCTACACGGGGAAATAAACATTCCATTACAAATTGGTAATGTTGGGGCAAGTATTGGGGTACATCCTATGGCGCAACTTTCCCAACAACTTATTGGGCATAGTGACGTTAAAGAACTGGCAATGATTATTGCCAGTGTGGGTTTAGCACAAAACTTTTCTGCTTTGCGGGCGCTTGTGACCGTCGGTATTCAAAAAGGGCATATGCGGTTGCACTATAAAACTTTAGCTATTGCGGCGGGCGCACAGGACGCGGAACTGGAACCATTATTAGCACGTTTAGAGCAAATGGAACAGGTAGATTTCCAAACCATTCAAGCGGAGCTTACAAATCTGCGCGCATAAATGCTACATAGTATGACTATCCAATATAAGTGGAATATGTCTGCGAGAGAAAACATGATAGCTAATTTAGGCATAAAATTATTACTTTTCTAGGTCTTTATTCTTAGCTTTCCTACTCGTATAGCACATATATTAGATATGCAAGCACACGGCTTGCAAAATGATTTAAGGAGAGCAAGGTGCTAATTGGCGTACCTTTAGAAACAGACCAAGCATTGGTATCTGCTACTCCCGACACCGTAGCCAAGCTAATTAAATTTGGTTATGACGTTGTGGTTGAGCGCGGTGCCGGTGAGAAGGCTAGTTTCCCTAATGCACAATATGAAAATAGTGGCGCGCAAATAGTGGATAAAGCACACGCGTGGGCTGCAGATATAGTTCTTTCGTTAGATTTTCCAGCAACTGCAGAACTGGACTTAATGACTAGGGGTGCTACTTTAATTGCTCGTCTTGCTCCGCGTATTAACCCGGATAATTTGCAACTTTTAGCCGAACGTGGACTTACGGGTATTTCTATGGATATGGTTCCACGTATTTCGCGTGCTCAGTCTATGGACGTTTTATCTTCACAGGCTAATATTGCTGGCTATCGGGCAATTATTGAAGCAGCAAATAATTTTGGTCGCCAACTTACGGGGCAGATGACCGCCGCGGGCAAGGTGCCTCCGGCTACTGTTTACGTAATCGGTGTTGGTGTTGCTGGTTTGGCAGCAATTGGTACCGCTTCTTCTATGGGTGCAATTGTTAATGCTACGGACGTACGTCAAGAAGCAGCGGAACAAGCCGAATCGGTTGGCGGAAACTTCATTCCAATTCCTGCCCCTGCGCAGGAATCTAGTGACGGTTATGCTAAAGAAATGTCGGCAGAACAGGCAAAAGCAGCAGAGCGACTTTATGCCGAGCAGGCTGCACTGTCCGATATTGTTATTACCACCGCAAATATTCCCGGACGTAAAGCTCCTATTCTTTTAGATGCAACCGCAGTTAAAGCCATGAAGCCAGGTTCGGTAATTGTAGACCTAGCTGCCGCTAATGGTGGTAACTGTGAATTAACGGTTCCCGGTGAAGTAACCGTTACCGATAACGGTGTAACTATTGTGGGTTATCGTGATCTTGCCGGTCGTCTACCGGCACAGGCTTCGCAGCTATTTGGACAGAACATCGTTAATTTCTTTAAGCTCGCCACCCCAGAAAAAGACGGGCAACTACAATTAGATTTAACCGATGTAATTGTGGAACAAATGGTGACCACATTGGGTGGAGAAATCAAATTCCCACCTCCACCGGTTCAGGTTTCGGCGGCTCCCGCAGCTAAACCAGTTGTAGCGGATGTTCCCGTGGCTACTGAAGAGCCTAAATCGGGTTGGCGTAAGTATTGGTGGCAGGCGCTAACCGCAGTATTGCTTGCGGTGCTCGTCTGGGTCTCACCGTCATACATTGCCAATCATTATTTTGTGTTTGCGCTCGCGGTGGTATTAGGATTCTACGTAATTTCTAATGTGGAACGAGCTTTGCATACTCCGTTAATGTCGGTAACGAATGCTATTTCGGGAATTATCGTAGTGGGTACAATTATTCAGATGTCCCATCCGGAGCCATTAGTCAAGATTTTGGCTTTTACGGCAATTGTATTTGCTTCAGTTAATGTGTTTGGTGGCTTTATGGTAACCCAACGCATGCTTGATATGTTTAAGAGGAGTTAAAGATGTTATCCACACAATTACTTATGACGGAAACAGTATTTAGCTCTTCCGTGTTCCGTTTTCAAAACTTGGCATATATTCTTGCCACACTTTTATTCTTAGCGGCATTAGCTGGACTTTCTAAGCAGGTAACAGCTGCAAAAGGTAATTTGCTAGGCACAATTGGTATGGGTGTGGCCATGTTGGCTGCCATCTTTATTGTGCTTAGTTTTTCGGAAAATATTGGTTTAGATTTAGTGCTGGTAGTTTGTGCTATTGCCCTTGGTGCGACCATTGGCATTTGGCGTGCTAAAAGTGTAGAAATGACGGAAATGCCCCAGCTTATTGCGCTCCTAAATTCTTTTGTGGGCGTGGCGGCAATGCTGGTTGGTTTTAATGAATTTATTCTTAATCCAACCGCTCCAGCTTTCCAGATGATTGAATCCGCTTTGGCAGTATTCGTCGGTGCGCTAACTTTCACCGGCTCGGTAGTGGCTAACTTTAAGTTGGGTGGCAAACTTAAGGGTGTCTTTATGCTCCCTGGTCATAACTGGATAAACTTGGGAATTATTATCAGTACCGTGGCGCTTATTGCTTGGTACGTAAATACGGATACCGTGCTTTCGGGTATTATTCCACTGATTTTAATTGCTATTCTTTCCTTAACTTTAGGTGTGCTTTTAGTAGTTGCTATCGGTGGTGGCGATATGCCCGTGGTAGTTTCTATGTTTAATTCCTATTCGGGTTGGGCAACTGTAATGGCTGGCTTTACGTTAGGTAATGATCTTATGATTGTTACCGGCGCGCTGGTTGGCTCCTCGGGTGCTTATCTGTCTTATATTATGTGTGAGGCTATGAATCGTTCCTTTACCTCGGTACTTTTGGGAGGTTTTGGTTCGGATGGCGTTATGAATGATGATCGTGATTATGGTACGCATACTGAAATTACGGCAGAAGAAGTTGCCCAAAAACTTACTGCATCACGTCGAGTGTTGATTACCCCAGGGTATGGTATGGCCGTGGCAGAAGCACAGTATCCAGTAGCTGATCTGACTCAACGCTTACGTGATAAGGGGGTAGACGTAGCTTTTGGTATTCATCCTGTTGCGGGTCGTTTGCCTGGTCATATGAACGTATTGTTGGCAGAAGCGAAGGTTCCATACGATATTGTTTTTGAAATGGATGAAGTTAATGACCAAATGTCGGATTACGATATAGTTTTGGTTATTGGTGCAAACGATACCGTAAATCCTGCTGCGGAAGAGCCTGGTTCACCAATTGCAGGTATGCCGGTAATTAAGGTTTGGGAAGCAAGCGAAGTGGTTGTATTTAAGCGTTCCATGGGTAATGCGGGATATGCTGGTTTGCAAAATCCACTATTCTTTAACGAAAATACCGATATGCTCCTAGGTGATGCTAAAAATACGGTTTCGGAAATTATTTCGGCACTTTAGCAAATAATCCAAAAAAATTAGTGTGGCGGCGAAAGTCGCCACACTTTTTATATTTTGCCTAGACGGAGGGGAGTTGAGGTTACTTTCGGGCAGTTAGTACAGTAGAATTTAGAGCTATGAGCGCGACTAATTTTTCTGATAATACCCATACTGATATGATGCGCAGATTGCAAGAATTGGCAGGGATTACTAAAGAGAATACGTCCAGACCAAATAAGCAAACTAATATTACGTCTACTGTGGTGGATATAAATGATGATTTGGTGACGGAAGAGGTATCTCAGATTGTAGCGGGACTTAATCCACAACAGCGTGCTTCCGTTCTGCATGATAGTGGACATTTGTTGGTAGTTGCGGGAGCAGGCTCGGGTAAAACTCGGGTACTTACTCGCCGTATTGCTTATTTAATTGCTACGGGAGAGTTGCAACCAGCAGAAATTTTAGCTATTACTTTTACTAATAAAGCTGCTAAAGAAATGCGGGAGCGACTGGGAGAATTGCTTGGCGGTAGTGCCCGACAAATGTGGATTTCTACTTTCCATTCGGCATGTGTGCGTATTTTGCGTGCAGAACATGAAGTGTTGGGCTTTAGCTCTAGTTTTACCATTTATGATACGGCTGATGCACTACGATTGATGAAGATTATTTGTGCAGAAGAGGGAATTGATCCGCAACAGATTTCCCCACGGACACTACTTAATCGAGTTTCTGACCTAAAAAACGGTATGATTACTCCCAGTGATTTTGCGGGCACGGTGCAAACGGCTCAGGATCAAATTTTGGCAAAGGTCTATGCGGGTTATCAAGCGCGTTTACGGGTAGCAAATGCAATGGATTTTGATGATTTAATTATGCAAACCGTATTGCTGTTCAAATATAATGATGAAGTTTTACGGCGTTATCAGCAACGTTTTCGTCATATTTTAGTAGACGAATATCAAGATACGAACGTGGCTCAATACGAGTTAATATATTTGCTCACGGGCAGTGGGAAAAAAGATGTGGGCGTGCTACTTACTGCAGTTGGTGATGCCGATCAGTCAATTTATGCTTTTCGTGGGGCAACTATTCGTAATATTGAAAATTTTGCGAAAGATTTTCCCGGAGCAACCACCATTTTATTGGAACAAAATTATCGTTCAACACAAAATATTTTAAGCGCAGCCAATGCGGTAATTTCTCATAACGAAAATCGACAAGCTAAAAATTTATGGACGAATTCTGGGCGGGGAGAAAAACTAACTGGTTATGTTGCCGAGTCAGAACATGATGAAGCTAGGTACGTAGCTAATGAAATTCAAAAACTATCCCAGCAGGGTATGAAATATAGTGATTGTGCAATTTTTTATCGGGCAAATGCCCAGTCTAGGGCACTGGAAGAAAAACTTATACGAGCTAATATTCCCTATCGGGTAGTAGGGGGCACGAAGTTTTATGATCGTAAAGAAATTAAAGACGTTCTTGCCTATTTGCGTGTGGTAACTAATTTTGCCGATACGGTTTCTTTTCGCCGTATTTTTAATGAGCCGAAGCGAGGTTTAGGGGCTAAAACAGAAGAAGCCGTGCTTAATCATGCGCGGAAATATAATATTTCTTTTGGGGTAGCTTTGCAGGACGTGGTAACTCCGTCAGCTGAGCGTGAGGCACTTACCGTGAGTGCTAAAGCCACTGCTGCTATCACTGATCTACTAGAAATTTTGCGTGATGCACAAGATCTTGCGGTTCAAGCTACGCCTAACGAGGTAATTGATTTGCTTTTAGATCGTACGCAATACGTGGAAATATTGCAGAATTCGGGTGATGTCCAAGATGAGGTGCGGGTAGAAAATATTGCGGAACTTAGTGCGGTGGCAGAGGATTATACTGAATTAAATCCCGATGATACGCTTACGGATTTCCTACAACAACTATCTTTAGCATCGGATACTGATCAAATTCCAGACTCCGAAACTGGAGAAGTGGTTTTGATGACCGTGCACACGGCAAAAGGACTGGAATTTCCAACCGTATTTGTAACGGGTATGGAAGACGGGACTTTTCCGCATGAACGTTCGTGTGGTGATGAAAAAGAGCTGGCTGAAGAACGTCGTTTAGCCTATGTAGCTTTAACGCGTGCTGAAAAACGACTTTATGTAACTCGTGCAGAAACTCGTTTTCAATGGGGAAGCCCGCAGTCTTTAATCCCGTCACGATTTTTAGAGGAAATTCCCGCAGACGTAATTACTTGGAAATATGCACAGGCTAGTGGTAGTAATTATAGTTCTGGATACGGTAGTTATGGAGCAAAATATCGGCGGAAAACTTTTGTAGATGAAGATTTTGCCCCGCCTATTGGTAGCGGTAAATTCAAAGGTGGACGTTTGGATACGGACGCATCTTCACCCATTGTTAAAGATACGTCAAATGTAGATATTAAGGGTGATTTTACAGTCGGAGATCGCGTGCGTCATAAGTCTTTTGGGGAAGGGGAAATTCTTAGTTTCTCGGGTACGGGTAAGTCTATGGTGGTAAAAGTTAAATTTGATACGGGTTCTACAAAACGTTTAATGTTACGTTTTGCAGTACTAGAAAAAATTTAAGATTTTAAGACACGCTATATATGTGCGCACTTTAAGTTGAAGCTCGGGGGAATATGTAAGTGATGAATAGTAATACTTTTGATCTTTCGCACTATCTTAAGTTTGTGCGCCCAATTTTACAGGTGTTAATTTTTACTTGGTTTGGCGTGCTCTTGCTTGCACTGTTTTTCTATTCGGTGACCGCTTCTTCGCCTTTATTGGGTGATATTACGTGGGTTAATGTGGCGTCTTTTGCTACGAATTGGTGGTTATCTGCGTTTGGGGCAAAAATTACTGTTGATACGCTTAGTATTGCGCTTACGCCCACGCTTCTATCTTTTTTAATTGCTTATTTTGAATATAAATTTTTACGTAAAATCGGTATTCAAAATTGGGCAGAAGTTTTGGCTAGTAGTGTCTTGAATTTATTTCCAGTGGTTATGATTGGCTTTTTAAGCACTCCGTTACGTGACTGGTGGTTTGCGATTTTTGGTGCGCTTTTATTAGGTGCTTTGGTAGCAATATTAGTAGGTCGGGAGAATCTTTTAGCTAATTATTTCTGGTGGGAATACGTGGTAGGAGCATCCACGCATTTCCGTTTTCTATTTCGGGTTTATTTGGGTGTAACCGTCCTATTATTTTTATTGGCAATTAGCGTGAGCTGGTCGCATATTTCAGCTATTAGTGGTCTTTACTATCAAGGTTTTTGGGGTAATTTAGGACTGTTTATGATGCAGGTTCTCTATTTACCGACTTTTATTTTATGGTTTTTTGCTTGGTTTATTGGTGCCGGTTTTTCTTTAAGTACCACCACTTTTGCTTCTATTATGGAAGTACGTGCCGGCTTGCTTCCTGCTATTCCTGTTTTTGGAATGCTACCAGAAAATAATTATTCGGTTCCTTGGCTTATTATTGTGCCCATTGTGACTTCATTAGTTATTGGAGTGGTGATGACCCGCCGTTTCCAAGACATTTATCCGCAAAGAAATAGGGCATTACTAAATGCTCTAATAGCTAGTTTGTTATTTACTACCACGATATTTTTCTTTGGTACTTTTTCTAGCGGTGGTTTAGGAAATAACAGTCTATCCTATATGGGTGTGCAACCCCCCTTCTTAATTTTATTTTTATTAGGGGTAGTGGTTGTACCAATTTTATTGGCTACGGCAGGTGCGCACGCGCAAACTATAGCGAGTTTACGTTCACTTTTGCCTAAGCGTATGCAAACGTCAACTGAGCCACATGGTATTGCTGAATCTTTAGTGTCCGCAACAGAAGATGTGGAAGCAGAGTGTGTGGATCCAAAAGTTGCAGATGATAGCGTAAGACAGACCGTTGATTTTACAGAGCCGATATTAGAAACTCTTGAGGATGAGGAAGAGCTGGCTAGCGAATCTGAATCAGTTAATTCTGATAAGTAATGTTGTAGTTATTTTATCTTTATAAATTTTGGTGAATATTTTAGGTGGAGGTAGTAGTGAAAATTCCTTTTAAACGAGCACTGTTATCGGTATACGATAAGACGGGTATTGTGGAATTGGCACAGGTATTAGCAGAAAATGATTGTGAAATTATATCTACTGGTTCTACCGCTGAAACTTTAGAACGGGCGGGAATTTCAGTTACGAAAGTTGCGGATATTACTGATTTTCCCGAATGTTTTGACGGTCGTGTAAAAACCTTACACCCGCGTATTCATGGCGGTATTCTAGCTAATCGGCAACTATCCACGCATTTGGAAGAACTTGCGCGTTTAGATATTACTCCTATTGATTTAGTGGTAGTAAATCTTTATCCATTTTCGCAAACAGTGGCTGCTGGGGGAAATGTTGCCCAGTGTGTAGAACAAATTGATATTGGTGGCCCGACTATGATTCGAGCAGCGGCAAAAAATTATGCCAGCGTGGCGGTGGTAGTAAATCCATTACAATACGCTGAGGTAATAACCGCAGTAGGGGCAGGAGGATTTACGCTTGCACAACGATCAGAGCTAGCTGTTACGGCATTTACACATACTGCCCAATATGATTTAGCCGTAGCTAGCTGGACTGCTAGTGTTTTAACTACCGAGCAAAATTTTATTTTTCCGTCCGTGACCGGAAATATTTACGAACGTGCAACCACACTCCGTTATGGAGAGAACCCACATCAACAAGCGGCTCTTTATCGGCAAATGAACGCTTGTGGAGGTGTTGCCAATGCACAACAATTGGGCGGAAAAGAAATGAGCTACAACAATTATCAAGATATTGATGCAGCGGTTCGGGCAGCTTATGATCATACCCAACCGGCAGTAGCCGTAATAAAGCATGCTAATCCATGTGGGGTAGCCGTAGGAGAAAATATTGCGCAGGCGCATCTTAAGGCACACGCCTGTGATCCACAGTCTGCCTATGGTGGGGTTATTGCTGCTAATCGGGAAGTTTCATTAGTGATGGCAGAGCAAATTAAACCGATTTTTACGGAAGTGATTGCAGCTCCTGCGTATGAACATTCTGCATTAGAACTGTTACGCACGAAAAAGAATTTACGTATTCTGCAAGTCGAACCCGAATGGGCAGAATTGGAAACTAAAGAAATTAGCGGGGGAATTCTGCGTCAAAAACGAGATACCATAACAGCCACTGGTGATCCTAGTGTTAATTGGGAACTGGTGGCGGGTAGTCCAGCAGATACGCAAACGTTACGGGATTTAGAATTTGCGTGGACAGCGGTACGTGCCGTTCGTTCTAATGCTATTTTGCTGGCAAAAAATGAGGCTACCGTAGGTATTGGCATGGGGCAAGTAAATCGCGTTGATGCCTGTCGGTTAGCGGTAGAGCGAGCAAATACTTTAGCTACTGATAGTGTGGGAAATGCCGTTAATCGGGCATGTGGAGCAGTGGCGGCATCGGATGCTTTTTTCCCTTTTGCCGACGGTTTACAAATATTGTTGGCGGCTGGGGTAAAGGCAGTAGTTCAACCAGGTGGCTCAATTCGTGATGCAGAAGTAATACAGGCAGCCCAAGAAGCAGGAATTACGATGTATTTTACGCGAGTACGCCATTTTGCACATTAAATAAAATGTCTAGCTGATGGTAGATTTAGTTATTTTAGTTATTACACATTTTTAGTATGGGAAAATGCAGTAATTGCGGTAAAATTTCTCTATAACGAAACTTTAAGGAAAGTGAAATTTTGAGTCCACTATTACTGAATCTACTTTTCGTACTATTTTTTACTCTAATTGGTGCTTTTTTTGCCGCATCGGAACTGGCTTTAGTTTCGTTACGTGATACGCAGATTGAAGCGTTAGCAAATCGTTCTAAAGCTGGCAAAAAAATTGTAAATCTTACCGCTGATTCTAATCGTTTTCTTTCTGCGGTGCAGGTTGGGGTAACTTTAGCTGGATTTTTCTCCGCTTCCTTTGGTGCGGCGCAGATTGTTCCCATTGTTTCTCCTTGGTTTGCCCATTTTATGGGCTCATCCGCTGCTACCACTACTGCTTTTATTTTAACTACGCTGTTTATTTCGTATTTATCTATTGTTTTTGGAGAGTTAGTTCCCAAACGTTTAGCTATGCAAAGTGCGGAAACTTTCGCGGTATTAGTAGCTTATCCTTTAAGTTTTATTGTGGTGTTATTACGACCTGTTATTTGGTTTCTTGGATTTTCTACCAACATTTCTTTACGAGTTCTAGGGCGTGATCCGAACGAAAAACGTGAAGAAATGGATACCGATGAACTACGTTCCTATCTTTCGGGCTATCAGGCCATCTCGGAAACTGAACGGGGAATGCTAGTAGAGTTACTATCGGTGGGGAACCGTACCGTAGAAGAAATTATGACTCCACGTACTGAGGTGGAATTTTTAGATGCGGGTGAAAAGATTAGCGATGTGCAGGTTAAAGTGCAAAATTTAGAGCACTCACGCTATCCGGTAAGAGAAAACTCTAATGATGATGAAGTTTTAGGATTTATTCATATTCGTGATTTGATCAACCCTGATCCGCGTTTACACACGATACGCCAGTTAGTGCGTCCAGTACTTTTCTTTCCGGAAGGGAAACCAATTCTAACGGCTCTTACTGAAATGCGAAATCAGAATGGGCATTTGGCAATTATCGTTGATGAATACGGTGGTACTGACGGCATTATCACCATTGAAGACGTAGTAGAAGAATTTATTGGGGAAATTCGTGATGAATATGATCGGGAATTACCAGTAAAGATTGAGACTGAGGCTGGTGGGGAAGTTTCTGGTTTGCTTGGTCGTTCCGAAGTGCATAAATACGTTGGGGTAGAGTTACCAGATGGGCCTTTTGATACGCTAGCTGGTTTTATTGTGAATGAACTGGGACGGATGCCAGAAATTGGTGACGAAATTGAAACCTCTGGTTATAAATTTATTGTTAAGGCACTTGATGATCGGCGCATTGATCGGGTGTGTGTAGAACCTTTAGCGCTACCAGAGATTGCGGATACGTCAGATTTAACGACTTAATAATGCAGTATTTGTATCTTGAATAATTCTTTTATAGGTGAGCAGATTATTGCTTAGCCCATAATGGGAGCGGTGCCAACGGCTTATCGTAAGTCGGGTCTGCAACCACGTATAGTACGTCCTTAATTCCTAACCACCACGGGTTATAGGGAAGGCGTTCCTCCATGTTTATTAGTTCAGGCATATGTGCAACGGGGAAACTTTCCAGCTGATTATAGTTTTGTCCTACGTGCCAAGCTCCATTAGTGCCTGCCGAGAGCTCTGTATAGATTCTGTTGATGGCTGTATTGACCATACGTACGGCAAGGGTGCGATCAAACGGAGAAGGATTGCCTCCCTGTTGCATATGCCCCAGAATTGAAGAGCGTACGTCAAATAGTTGGTTTCCCTCTTCTTCAAAAATACGTGTTAGTAAATCAGTAGTGTAGTATTCAGAAGCATTCTCATTACGCACTACCAAATATAGGCTTCGTCCATTTTGGAATGCATTTATCATACGTTTAGTGTCTTCGCTTAGGTCGGTTAAAGTAATTCCATCTTCATAGAGATAAACTTTTTCCGCCCCGGAGGAAATTGCGCTCATTAGTGCTAGATAACCGTTTTTCCGTCCCATAGTTTCTGCAACAAAACAGCGTCGAGAGGCGGATGCGCTTTGCTTAATACGATCTAAGGTTTGCGTATTGTTGTTCAGGGCAGTATCCGCTCCAATTGCAATATTAGTTCCGGGTAGATTGTTGTCAATACTGGCAGGGACGCACACAATAGGAATGTTAAAAGCTGGATAGCGTCCGCGTTCGTTCACCATTTCATAAGCGGCTTTATAGCCTTTAAAACCACCAATTATAAGTAGGGCATCTATTTTGGCATCTTCTAATGCACGTGCTAGTTGATAGTATTGGTCAATGTGGGGAATGGTACGACGCGTACCTAAACTAGCACCGCCATCTACCGCCCATCCTTCTACGTCTTCCCACTTTAGCTCTTTTACTTTGCCGTCTAGCAGTCCTGGGAATCCACCTTCTACACCTAACATGGTAAAGCCTTGAGTAATACCTAATTTCACGGCAGCCCGAGCGGCGGGATTCATACCGGGAGCTAATCCGCCCGCATGGATAATGGCAATACGTGGTGCATCAGTGAAACCGTGTTGCAGTGTAGGTACAGGAGAAGAAAGCGTGGCAAAGGTATCAATCATTTCCCGATATCCACTTCCACGCGAACTAATGGCTTTATCCCACTCGCCAGCTTCTAAATAATTTTTAATTTCCCGAGTATTTTTAATGGTTTCTACCATTGGCAAACGTACTAATTTATTATGATGCGTACCAATTATCATCGGTTCCGTATTGGCTTGTGCATGGAGCATTTCGTACGCTGCCGTATATCCTAATAGGGTAGACATCCAGCGATCATAGGCAGAGGGAGTGCCTCCACGTTGCACGTGTCCAAGTGCGGTAATGCGGGCTTCTTCACCTAATTGTGTTTTTAGTACTTGCTGTATTTTGCTGGCAGTAATGGGATTTCCACTACGATCGGTACTACCTTCAGCTACGATTACCAGCGAATCACGTCGTCCGTTTGCACGTCCGATACGCAATTTTTCACACATCGTTTCTTCCCACCCCTCTTCAGGGGGAAGCTCGGGAATGAACACGTAGTCACATCCGCCGGCAATTGCACTCATAAGTCCGAGATAGCCACAACGTCTACCCATAACCTCAATAATGAAAGTACGTTGATGTGACGCGGCAGTAGAAGCAATGGCGTCAATAGCTTCAATAATCCGATGTAGGGCAGTGTCGGCGCCGACGGTCATATCTGTGCCTACTAAATCGTTATCAATAGAGGCTACAATCCCTGCCACATAAAGTTTTTGGTGTTTTTTTGCTAACTGAGCGTCAATTTTTTCTTCGTGAACCAGCTCGGCTAACAATTCTTCCCATAATTGACCTAAATCGTCTGCTCCCGATAGACTCCCGTCACCACCGATAATTACAAGTCGATCAATTCCGTGTTGCACTAGATTAAAAACGGCTTTTTTAATACCGTCGCGCTCGCGAAATTCTTTACAACGTGCGGTGCCGATGGCAGTTCCGCCAGCTGCAAGAATACCTGATACGTCACTCCAGTTTAGTTCTTGAATTAAATTTCCTCCTTGTACAGCGCCTTTCCAGCCTTCTTTGATGGCATAGGGAGTACCGCCAGCATGCAGAATGGTGCGTACGGTAGCGCGTACGGTAGCGTTCATGCCCTGCGCATCACCACCTGAAGTTAGAACTCCAATTTTGGTGTTTTTAGTCGCATTAAGTGGGTTTTCTGTGTCACTAATCCGCGTATTTTCGCTCACTGAACGCTCCTTAGAGTGGAATTTTTACCGTAGTTATTATTCTATCTAAGTTTAGAACACAACGGTATTTCAAGATAGAATTTTATAAGTCGTATTCGTTAATTTAAGGAGTTACTATGACCGCCGTTGTTGATGCAACTAATACCCCTGCTTGGCAGCGTTTAAGTGTATTAAGTGCAGATTTGAATGTAGATTTTCGGCAGTGGTTTGCACAAGACCCCCAACGGGCGGCTAAATATAGTTACTCAGCAGGAGATTTATTTGTTGATTTTTCCAAGTCTTATCTTACTGATGAGATTAAACAGGCGTTATTAGAATTGGCAGAGCAGGTTAATTTACCTGAACGCCGACAAGCTATGTTTTCTGGAGAAAAAATAAATGTAACCGAAAATCGTTCGGTATTACATACCGCTTTACGTCGTCCAGCTGGAGATACTTTGCTGGTAGCGGGAAAAGACGTGGTAGCTCCCGTACATGAAGTATTGGATAAAATGTATACCTTTGCGCGGCAAGTGCGCGGGCATGAGCGGGTAGGTGTTACGGGTAAACCTTTTAAGACGATTGTTAATATTGGGATTGGTGGTTCGGATTTAGGTCCAGTAATGGCGTATGAAGCCTTAAAACCGTATGTGCAAGCGGGTTTGGAATGTCGTTTTATTTCTAATATTGATCCCACCGATTTGGGTGAAACTTTACGTGGAATAGATCCAGAAACTACGTTATTTATTGTTGCTTCTAAGACCTTTACTACCTTAGAAACTTTGACTAATGCCCGTCAGGCACGCTCTTGGTTCTTAGAGCAATTGACGCTGGCGGGAGTGGATACTTCAGATGCGGTAGCTAAACATTTTGTGGCAGTTTCTACGAACCTGCCTAAAGTTGCTGAATTTGGAATTGATCCCGCGAATGCTTTCGGGTTCTGGGACTGGGTTGGTGGCCGTTATTCGGTCGCTAGTGCTGTTGGTTTATCGCTGGTAGTTGCCTTAGGGGAAGAAAATTTTGCTGATTTTCTCGCTGGTTTTCATACTATGGATCAGCATTTCCTTTCAGCTCCAGCTACGGAAAACGTGCCTTTGCTGATGGGATTGCTAAATATTTTGTATTGTAATTTTTTCCATGCTGCTACGCATGCGGTTTTACCCTATGCACAATATTTACATCGTTTTCCAGCCTATTTACAGCAATTAACAATGGAATCTAATGGAAAAAGTGTACGTTGGGATGGTACGCCAGTAACTTCAGCAACGGGTGAAGTTTTTTGGGGGGAGCCGGGCACTAACGGTCAGCATGCTTTCTATCAGCTTATTCATCAAGGTACACAGTTAATTCCAGCAGATTTTATAGCTTTTGCTACTCCCACCTATGCGTTGAAAGATGGTGAAGCAGATCAGCATGAGCTATTTTTGGGTAATTTCTTTGCCCAAACTAAAGCCTTGGCATTTGGTAAAACAGTGGCGGAAGTACGGGCAGAAGGCACGGCAGAAGAAATTGTGTCGGCACGGGTCTTTACTGGTAATAAGCCGTCATTATCCATTATGGCTCCGGCTTTAACTCCGTCGGTGCTCGGTCAGTTAATTGCGTTGTATGAGCATGTGACCTTTGTGCAAGGAATAGTCTGGGGAATTGACTCTTTTGATCAGTGGGGAGTTGAGCTTGGTAAACAGATGGCAAATGCGCTAACTAGTGCGGTAGCTGGAAATGTTAGCGAGATAGCTGCACAAGATCCATCTACGCGGATGTTGATTGAATATTATCGTCAGGCACGTTTAGATTTGGCATAATTTAGAAATTTGTTATAAATCAGCACCAAAGTCATAAGTATTTGTGTTTTAATCAAAGTATTGTATAAGTGGTAAAAATTACCGCAATACGTTTAGGAGTTGAATTTAATGGGAGAAATTAAAAAGCCGGTTACTGTAACGGTTACGGGTGCAGCTGGCAATATTGGTTATGCATTGCTTTTCCGCATTGCTTCAGGTGCACTTTTAGGTGACGTGCCAGTTCGTCTTAATCTGTTGGAAATTCCACAGGCGCGGGCTGCCGCTGAAGGCACGGCAATGGAACTTAATGACTGTGCTTTCCCGCTTCTTGATTCGGTGAATGTGTATGACGATGTTAATGCAGCTTTTGATGGAACTAATGTAGCGCTTCTCGTAGGTGCTCGCCCACGTACCAAGGGTATGGAACGTGCCGATTTATTGGCAGCTAACGGTGGTATTTTTGGCCCACAGGGTAAAGCAATTAATGATAATGCGGCTGATGATGTGCGCGTGCTAGTAGTGGGTAATCCTGCTAATACCAATGCGGTAATTGCTGCACACGCTGCTCCAGATGTGCCTAAATCTCGTTTTACAGCAATGATGCGTCTAGATCATAATCGTGCAATTTCCCAGTTGGCAGAAAAGACTGGTGCTTCGGTTAAGGATATTAAGCGTATGACGGTTTGGGGTAATCATTCTGCTGATCAGCATCCTGATATTAGCTGGGCAACCGTTGCGGGTAAGCCGGCAACAGAATTAGTTGAAGCGGCTTGGCTTGATGAGTATTTTGTGCCTACGGTTGCAAAACGTGGCGCGGCAATTATTGAGGCTCGTGGTGCTTCTTCTGCTGCTTCTGCTGCTGGCGCAGCAATTGATCACGTTTATGACTGGGTAAATGGTACTCCTGCCGGTGACTGGGTAACTCCAGGTATCTGGTCGGATGGTTCTCATTATGAAGTTCCGGAAGGTCTAATTTTTGGTTTCCCTGCTACCAGTGAAAATGGTGAATGGAAGGTTGTAGAAGGTCTTGATATTTCTGCAGCTACCCGCGTAGGTATTGAGCGTAACATTAAGGCTGCACAAGAAGAACTTGATGCGGTTCGAGCATTAGGCTTAATTAAATAAGCAATAAAAAATTGTGGGGCAGGAAATTCCTGCCCCACAATTTTTATACCCAATTAGTTAAATATTTTTTATGCTAACTTAGCTGAACACAACAGTTCTATTACCATTCATCAAAATGCGATGTTCACCGTGCCATTGCACTGCCCGTGAAAGTACTTGCCGTTCTACTTCGGCACCCTTAGCTGCCAGTGAAGCGGGAGTGTTATTATGGGCTACTCGTACTACATCCTGTTCAATAATTGGACCTTCATCTAAATCTGAAGTTACGTAGTGTGCGGTAGCACCAATTAACTTTACGCCACGATTATGGGCTTGGGCATAGGGGCGGGCACCCTTGAAAGAGGGCAGGAAAGAATGGTGAATATTGATTATATTTCCCGCTAGTTTTGTGCATAATTCGCTGGATAATATTTGCATATAGCGAGCTAAAATTACCAGTTCCACTTCGCGTTCGGTAACGATTTCCAGAAGTTGTTTTTCGGCTTGTAATTTTGTTTCTTTGGTTACCGGAATATGGATAAATTCAGTGTTATAGAACTCGGCAATGGGTTTTAGGGTTTCGTGATTTCCTACTACGGCTACTACATCGATTGGTAAACGTCCTTCGTGTTGTTTTGTGAGCAAATCTGATAGGCAATGGGCTTCTTTAGAAACCATAATTAGTGTTTTTAGGGGTTTTTCAGCATTAGCAATATGGAAATCCATTTGATAGCGTGTGGCAACTTCTTTTAAGGAGTCATAAATTGCCATTTTCCCGCCGGGAACAGCGGCTTCAATACGTACAAAAAACCCGCCACTTTCCGCATCGTTATATTCTTGTGATTCTAAAATATTGCCATTTGCTGCTACTAATACCCCCGTTATGGCATGTACAATTCCGGGACGGTCAGGGCACGATAAAGTAATTACTAATTTTTCTATTTCTTTTTCAAAGTTCATTTTTTTAGCATAGATTACTTATTAAAAAACATAAAGTTAAATGCCGATATTTGGGATATAATCGTATCTAATACGGCTGGTTTTATTTGGGATGCGAGTAAGGACGAGTAAGAATGCTTAGTGAGATTATTCCTTGCTTTCCCCGATTGCTAGCTAAATTGGCTTAGCATATATGTGTATGTGAAAGGATTCCTAATGGTAGATGCTGTTCTTAACCAGTCCATCGCAGAATTTGATCCGCAGGTAGCTGAAGTTTTAGAAGCGGAATTGGAGCGTCAGCGCGATACGCTCGAGATGATTGCGTCTGAAAATTTTGTTCCACGTGCGGTTTTGCAGGCTCAGGGCTCGGTATTAACTAATAAATATGCTGAGGGTTATCCGGGTCGTCGTTATTATGGTGGTTGTGAACACGTAGATATCGTAGAAGATTTGGCTCGGGAACGTGCTAAAGAAGTATTTGGTGCTGGTTATGTGAACGTGCAACCGCATTCTGGGGCACAGGCCAACGCTGCTATTTATCATGCTTTGGTTAAACCTGGAGATACCGTAATGGGTTTGGAATTGGCGCATGGTGGGCATCTTACACATGGTATGAAACTTAATTTTTCGGGACGTAACTACAATATGATTCCTTACGGGGTTTCACCCGATGATCATTTAATCCACATGGATGAAGTGCGTGAAATTGCGTTAGCTAATAAGCCTAAATTGATTATTGCGGGTTGGTCGGCTTATCCGCGACATCTTGATTTTGCCGCTTTCCGAGATATTGCAGATGAGGTTGGAGCATATCTTTGGGTAGACATGGCACATTTTGCGGGATTGGTAGCCGCTGGTCTGCATCCTAATCCAGTTCCTTATGCTGATGTGGTTACCACTACCATTCATAAAACGATTGGTGGCCCGCGTTCGGGAATGATTTTGGCGAAAGACTTTGAACCATTGGGTAAAAAACTTAATTCGGCAGTATTTCCCGGTCAGCAGGGTGGGCCGTTAATGCACGTTATTGCGGGTAAAGCAGTAGCTATGAAAATGGCACAAACTGCAGAATTTAAAGAACGTCAGCAGCGTACTTTGCAAGGGGCTAAAATTCTAGCAGAACGTTTACTGGCTCCTGATGTTGCTAATACGGGAGTATCCCTTATTTCGGGGGGTACGGATGTGCATTTGGTTTTGGTGGATTTACGTAATTCGCAAATGGACGGTAAGCAGGCAGAAGATTTAATGCATGAGGTTGGGATTACCTTAAACCGCAATTCGGTGCCTTTTGATCCCCGCCCACCTGCAGTTACGTCTGGTTTGCGGATTGGCACACCAGCTTTAGCAACGCGTGGATTTGGGGACACAGAATTTAGGGAAGTTGCAGATATTATTGCTTGTGTTTTGCGTGATGGCAAAGATGTTGATGTTGTTTCCTTACAGCAGCGTGTTAAGAAATTAACCCAAGCATTTCCGCTTTATCCCGAACTTGAGCAGAGCAAATGAGTGCAAAATTATTAGATGGTAAAGCGGTTGCGGAGCAAATTAAAACGGAGCTTGCCCAGCGGGTAAAACAATTAAAAGTACGTGGTATTACGCCTGGTTTAGGTACGATTGTGGTGGGTGACGATCCGGCATCAAAGATTTACGTAAACGGTAAGCATGCTGATTGTGCTGAAATTGGTGTAAATTCTATGCGCATTGAATTGCCGGAAAGTGCTTCAATGGCTGATATTTATTCAGCAATTGATTCCTTTAATACTTCTCCAGCCTGTACAGGCTTTATTGTGCAACTACCACTTCCTGCGAGTATAGATACTAACTTGGTGTTAGAACGGATTGACCCGCAGAAAGATGCGGACGGTTTACACCCTACTAATTTGGGTCGGCTCGTATTAAATACGCAAGGTGAGCTAGTTAGTTCGGCTCCTTGCACTCCACGCGGTATTATTGAGCTGGGTCGGCGTTATGGCATAAATTGGGACGGCGCGAATGTTTGTGTGGTCGGGCAGGGTAGAACCGTTGGTCGCCCACTCGCATTACTTTTGGCACGCTCTGATGTAAATGCAACCGTGGATTGCTGTCATGTGGGTACAGTTGATTTACGTGCGCATACATTACAAGCAGATATTGTGGTGGTGGCTACGGGAGTAGCTAATCTTTTAACTGCCGATATGATTAAGCCGGGTGCGGTGGTATTTGATGTGGGAGTAACCCGTGTTCCTACGGAAATGGGTGGAACTGCAATTTTGGGTGATGTGGATACTTCGGTACGGGACGTAGCTGGCTGGATTTCACCAAATCCGGGGGGAGTCGGTCCAATGACGCGAGCCATGCTTTTAGCTAATATAGTGGACGCCGCGCAAAAACTGGAGGAGTGAAAACTATGAAAATTGCAACCTGTAATGTGAACGGAATTCGGGCCGCGGCACGTAAAGGAATGTTTGACTGGGTGCAAGAATCTGCTCCAGATATTCTGCTTTTACAAGAGGTGCGAGCTCCAGAAGACATTGTATTTTCACTGGTTGAGGAACAGTATCAAGTAGTGCAACAGGCTTCGCAACTTAAGGGTCGGGCTGGAGTTGCTATCTTGGTGAAAAATGAATACGAAATTGCCGAATCTGTTTTAGGTTTAGTGCCAACTGAAGTTCCCGTAGATAGTGGACGCTGGATTGAAGCCTATATTCCACAATTAGAAACCCGTTTTATTAGTGCCTATTTACATTCGGGAATTGCTACTAATGTAGAAAAAATGGCTGCCAAATATGCGCATTTAGATTTAGTTACGAAGCGACTGGCAGAACTAAAAAATCAAGGTAATGTGCTTGTTGCGGGTGATTTTAATATTGTGCATACCGAACGCGATATTAAAAATTGGAAGTCTAATCATAATAAAACTTCGGGAGTGCTGGATACAGAAATAGCCTATCTGGATAAGTGGTTTACTGAACTTGCCTACGTGGATGTGCAACGTAGGATTGATCCTGATTCACAGGGATTATATACGTGGTGGTCACAACGCGGACAGGCTTTTGATAATGATGCGGGGTGGCGTTTAGATTATCAGATTGCAAATTCGCAGTTAGCGGCACGAGCCCAGTCTTATCGAGTAGATCGGGCTGCTTCTTATGCGGAACGCTGGTCGGATCATGCTCCGTTGGTAATAGAGTATGTTGATTAGTTAGGAATATTTATGACTAATGATTTTTATGCAATTATTCCCGCAGGTGGTGCAGGTACTCGACTTTGGCCACTTTCACGGCAAAGCCAGCCCAAATTTTTAGCCGATTTGACTGGTGCTGGTAGTAGCTTATTACAGCAGGCTGTAACACGTTTACAGCCACTTACAGCTAATCGGGTTATGGTGGTTACTGGGCAGGCACATATTGAAGCGGTATCGCGACAGCTTCCACAACTGAATATTACGGATTTTGTGGTTGAACCTAGTGGTCGTGATTCTATGGCTGCTATTGGTTTGGCTGCTGCCATTTTAGAAAAACGTCACGGTGATATTGTGGTGGGGTCTTTTGCAGCCGACCATATTATTATTGATGAAGAGGCTTTTCAAACTGCAGTAACCAGCGCGATTGAGGCGGCTAAAAATAACTACGTTACTACTATTGGGATTATGCCCACGGCTCCAAATACGGGTTTTGGTTATATTCATGCAGGCAATCAGCTTCCTTTGACAACTGCAAGTCCTGTTTATCAAGTAACGGAGTTTTTGGAAAAACCAAACCAAGAAACCGCCGAAAAATATTTTGCTTCGGGTGAGTATCGGTGGAATGCGGGAATGTTTGTTGCGCGCGCTCGTGTGCTACTAGACGTATTATCTCGTTTTGAGCCAGAACTGTATGCGGGAATTATGAAATTAGCGCAGGCTTGGGACACTCCTACGCAAGCAGAAGCTATGGATATGACTTGGAGTTTGCTAAAGAAAATTGCCATTGATCATGCGATTGCAGAACCGCTCGCAAGGGAAGGACAAGTTGCGGTAGTGCCAGTTAGTATGGGCTGGTCGGATGTGGGTGATTATAATTCGTTGGCAGAGGTAATTTCCAGCTCGGATCAGGTAGCTATGGGTGGGGTACAGTATCCCGTATTCCGTAAGGATTCTCCAAATTCGCTAGTTTATACTCATTCTAAACCAGTAGTAGTGTTAGGCGTGCCTGAAGCGGTGGTAGTAGAAACAGAAACCGCTATATTTGTTACCACAAAAGATCAGGCACAGAACGTAAAAGACGTGGTAAATGAGTTACCTGAAACGCTGGAGTATCTGCGTTAAGATTTTTAATTTTATTGTTTTACCACGGTCTGGCATTAGGGCGTGAAAAATATTTTTTAATGCGATAAGGTAGATATAACCTAAAAGTATGTTTAGACGTGCAAACGTATAAACAGTTCACATTTCAGGAGAACCTTGTGAAAAAAATGAAAACCTTTGCCGCCATTGCGACGGCTTCGTTACTAGCACTCGGAGCATGCTCTAGCGCTAATACTGATAATGCAGATTCTGATAAGAAGACTGACTTCAAAGCATGTTTAGTTTCCGACGCTGGTGGTTGGGATGATAAGTCCTTTAATGAGTCCGCTTATGACGGTCTTATGAAGGTAAAGAAGGATCTTAGTGTTAAGACTGGCACTGCTGAATCTTCTTCTGACGCTGATTTTCAGCCAAATGTTGATGCCATGGTTGCTGATGGTTGCCAGCTTACCATTGGTGTTGGTTTCAGCTTAGCCGGTGCTATTCAAAAGGCTGCTGATGCTAATTCAGATCTTTCCTTTGGCCTAGTTGATTCTATCTTTACTGACAAAGATTTTAAGCCGGTTGAAGTTAAGAATGCACGTCCTTTAGTGTTTAACACTGCTGAAGCTGCTTACCTAGCAGGTTATGTAGCAGCTGGTATGACCAAAACCGGTAAGGTTGCTACCTTCGGTGGTAAGCAAATTCCTTCCGTTTCCATTTTTATGGACGGCTTTGCTGATGGTGTAGCTGCTTACAATAAGGCACATAATACTAAGGTAGAAGTTCTTGGTTGGGATAAGGCATCACAAAAGGGTGCGTTTGTTAATTCCTTCGATGATCAGGCACTAGGTAAATCACAGGCCAAGCAGTTTATTGATCAGGGTGCTGACATTATTATGCCAGTGGCTGGTCCAGTAGGGTTGGGTGCTGCTGCAGCAGCTAAAGAAGATGGTAAGACGCTTATTGTGGGTGTAGATACCGATTGGTATGTAGCAAATCCAGATTACAAGTCGATTATTTTGACCTCGGTAAAGAAAGAAATTGCCGCCGCTATTGTGGATACTGTAACCAGCAGTGTTAAGGGTAAGTTCTCTAATAAGAGCTATGTGGGTACTTTGGAAAACGGTGGTGTTTCCATTGCTCCATTCCACGATTTCGATTCCAAGGTATCCGATGACTTAAAGTCTGAAGTTACGAAGCTAACCGAGCAAATTAAGTCCGGTGAGCTTAAGGTGGAATCACCTAATGCACCGTAATTTAATTACGATGTAAGTGTTCGTTGAGGCCCGCGTCTTTAATATTTAAGGATCGGGCCTCAACATATGCTTTAAGAATATTTATGAACGGGCTGAAAGGTAGTTAAGTGAAGCTAGAACTAAAAGAGATAACCAAGCGGTTTGGACCTTTAGTAGCTAATGATCATATTGATTTGAATATTGAAGAAGGTCGTATTCATGCTTTGCTTGGTGAAAATGGTGCGGGTAAGTCTACGTTAATGAATGTTCTTTATGGACTTTATGAGCCAGATGAAGGAGAAATCCTTATTGATGGTAAATCAGTTAAATTTAAAGGCCCAGGTGATGCTGTAAAAGCTGGTATTGGTATGGTGCACCAACATTTTATGCTTGTTCCGGTGTTTACTGTGGCAGAGTCGGTTGCGCTGGGCTATGAACCAGTAAAAAATATTGGTTTAATAAACTTAGAAAAAGCCCGTAAATTGGTACGTGAAGTTTCGGAGCGTTTTGGCTTTGATTTAGATCCAGATGCATATATTGAAGATTTGCCGGTGGGAGTGCAACAGCGTGTAGAAATTGTAAAGGCATTATCACGTGATGCAAAAGTGCTTATTTTAGATGAACCAACGGCAGTATTAACCCCACAAGAAACTGACGAACTTATGGTAATTATGCGTCAGCTTGCCGATAGTGGTACGTCAATTGTTTTTATTACTCACAAATTACGTGAAGTTCGTGCAGTTGCAGATGATATTACGGTTATTCGTCGGGGTGCTGTTGTAGGTAGTGCACACCCAAGTGATACTGAAGCAGAATTAGCAAATCTTATGGTGGGTCGTCCAGTTGCAATGCAAGTGGATAAAATTGCTCAACAACCCGGTGAAGTTGGCTTAAAGTTGGAAGATGTTACCTTATTTAATGTCGATGGTGGGTACAGTTTAGATCATGTTTCTTTTGCTTTACAGCGTGGAGAGATATTGGCGGTAGCAGGGGTGCAGGGTAATGGGCAGACTGAATTAGCGGAAGTTATTTTAGGCTTAAAGCATCCAGAACGTGGGAATATTTATATTGATAATAAAGAAATACATTCTTATTCCGCTCGTCAGCGTTTAGATAAATTAGGGCTGGGATTTATTCCGGAAGATCGTTCTGCGGATGGAATTATTGCACAATTCTCTATTGCACAGAATTTAGTTTTGGATCGTTACCGTAAGGCTCCTTTTGCTTTAGGTCCAGCTCTTAAGCCCCGAGTTATTGCGAACAATGCTGATGATAATGTGGCCGAATTTGACATTCGAATTACTTCTATTAAAGATCCTATTTCTACGCTTTCTGGAGGTAATCAGCAAAAAGTTGTGGTTGCCCGAGAACTTTCGCGTGATTTGCGGTTGCTTGTTGCTAGCCAACCTACGCGGGGTGTGGACGTAGGTTCTATTGAATTTATTCATAAACGTATTGTGGAAGAGCGAGATAAGGGCACACCCGTATTAGTTATTTCGTCAGAGCTTGATGAAGTAATTGCTTTAGCAGATCGTATTGCGGTTATGTATCGTGGTCGGGTTACGGGTATTGTGCCTGCGGATACACCACGTTCTGTAATTGGCTTGATGATGGCTGGGGTTCCGCAAGATGAAGCGTTTGCGCAACAACGTGCACAGGAGGCAAAATAATGAGCTCACAAAAAGCTGGAATTAAACTTTGGTTAAAAGCTGGCGTGCATACGGGTTTACGCTCGGGCTGGTTAGTGTCTTTACTGGCAGTAATTATGGCTTTTCTTTTAGGAGCAATATTATTATTGATCGTAGGAGTGAACGTTCCTGATGCCTATTATGCAATGTTCCGTGGCGCAATTTTTGATCCAGAAGCTGCCACTATGCAAAGGCAAATTAAACCTTTAACAGATTCTTTCTTTTATGCAATTCCACTTATTATTGCAGGTTTGGGTTTAGGATTTGGTTTTCGAGCAGGACTGTTCAATATTGGTGGTGCAGGTCAGCTAATTATGGGTGCACTAGCGGCTATTTGGGTGGCTTTTTCTTATGAATTACCAGCTGGATTGCATGTATTAGTAGCTATTTTAGCGGCGATGGTAGCAGGAGCATTATATGCGGGTGTTGCGGGGGTTCTGCGTGCACGTACGGGAGCTAATGAGGTTATTGTAACCATTATGCTTAATTCTATCGCTATGCTGGCATTGGCGTATTTGCTGGCACAAGATGCTTGGCATCGTCCAGGATCAAATCAACCCATTACGCCAGTTACACCTGATAGTGCTAGTTTTTCCGCAATTTTACCACCCCCATTTAAGTTGCATTTTGGTTTAGTTATTGCGGTTTTAGCTGTGATTTTATATTGGTGGGTTTTAGAGCGTTCAAAATTTGGTTTTGAATTACGTGCGGTGGGAGCGAATCCACACGCGGCGCGAACTGCTGGTATTTCTATTAGTCGTGTAATTATTGTGACTATGTTGTTTTCGGGAGCTTTTTTGGGCGTGGCTGGAGCAAATGAAGCGTTGGGCACAATCGGTTATGTTTCTTCTGGTATTGCGGGTTCAGTTGGTTTTGATGCGATTACGGTAGCTTTGTTGGGGCGTAATAAGCCATTGGGAATTTTCTTTGCAGGTCTTTTATTTGGAGCTTTTAAAGCGGGTGGTTTTATTATGCAGACGAAGGGTGTGCCCATTGATATGATCCTTATTTTGCAGGCATCTATTGTACTTTTGATTGCAGCTCCACCATTGATACGTTTTATATTTAGGTTACCTAAACCCGATCAGAAATCTATGCGGGAATATATTACTCTGCAACAAGAACAGTTGCGTGGAGCGGAGGTACAGCGATGAACCCGACGGTAAAAACAGCTACTGCAGTGAATCCTAAAATTTCTTGGAAGATGCCCATTACGTTTACGTTAGCCTCGGTATTGGTGTTATTTTTTGCCAGATCAGCTAGCGGGGATACTAATTTGCGTCTTTCTGATAAATCGCAATCTTTTACTATTCCAGATTTAGTTTTTAATGCTTCTGGAGTGTTATGGATTATGTTTGTGGTGATAGTTTTAGGTACACTATTATCCTTTTATTCCGCATTTCGTGGTGATAAATCCCAACGTCTTTTCCGTATTGTAGATAGTGTAGTAACCGTAGTTATTGCTACTGTAACGATTTTGGCTTTCTTAATTTTTGCCGGTGCAGGATCTGCCGGAGCGGTTACCTTAACATCTACTTTGGTGGCAACGATTGCAATTTCTACTCCGCTTATTTTTGGTTCACTTTCGGGCGTTATTTGTGAGCATGTGGGAGTGGTCAATATTGCTATTGAAGGTGATTTGCTAGTTGGTGCTTTTGCGGGAGTTATGGCGGCATCATTTTTTAAGACTCCATTTGCTGGTTTAATTGCTGCGCCATTAGCAGGTGCTTTTATTGGTTCGTTGTTGGCGTTATTCTCGGTTAAATACGGTGTAGATCAAATTATTACGGGCGTGGTATTAAACGTATTTGCATTGGGTTTAACCTCGTTTTTCTACGGTACGTTAATGTCGGAAAATGCAAGTATTTTGAACACTAATCAACATTCGTTAGCTACGTTTAAAATTCCGTTATTGGCAGAAATTCCAGTTTTAGGTCCAGTGCTGTTTAATCAAACTATTCTGGTTTATATAATGTACATTATTGTTTTTGTGCTGTGGATTTATCTTTATCGTTCTCGTTGGGGATTACGTATGCGTGCCTGTGGTGAGCATCCGCGGGCTGCCGATACGGTAGGTATAAATGTTAATCGTACGCGTACGCGCAATACGATTTTAGGTTCAGCTTTGGCTGGTTTGGGTGGTGCGTTCTTTACAATTGGTTCGGGTCTGGCCTTTACTGGTAATATGTCAGCAGGTAATGGCTATATTGCGTTGGCAGCAATGATTTTAGGTAAGTGGCATCCAGTGGGTGCGGTTTGTGCGGCAGTAATGTTTGGTTTTGCAAAAGCAGTTGCGCAGTTAGTGCCAAGTTTGTCTATGGGAATATCTTCCGAATTAGTAAATATGATTCCCTATTTGGTTACCATCGTTGCCGTTGCGGGGTTTGTTGGTAAATCTCGTCCGCCAGCAGCGGAAAATATTCCTTATTTAAAGTAGGTATTATGAGTGAAATTGATTGGCAAGAGCTAAAAAATATTGCTATTAAAATTATGGCAAAGGCCTATGCTCCGTACTCTAATTATCCGGTGGGAGTGGCAGCTTTAACCGATAGTGGAGTGTATGTTTCTGGCTGTAATGTAGAAAATGCTTCTGCTGGTCTGGGACTGTGTGCCGAATGCGTTATGATTGGTGAATTAGTCAAAAATGGTGCTGGTCGTCTTAAAGCTTTTGTTGCTGTCAATGGAAATTCCGAAGTTATAGTCCCCTGTGGTCGTTGTCGGCAATTACTTTATGAACACGGTGGCAAAGAATTACAGATTATGATGCCAACTGGAATTATGACGCTTGATGTGGTTTTACCGTATGCTTTTGGTCAAGCAGATTTAGGTGCAGTCGCTGGTAGTTTTGGTGATAATTTTGCGGATAAGGATAAGGAATAAAATGGCAGAACAGTTTGACGTTGTTGATATTATTCGTGCTAAACGGGATTGTAATGCTCTTACTAAAGCTGAAATTGATTGGATTATTGATGCGTATACGCGTGGGTTAGTGCGTGATGAGCAGATGTCTGCTTTAGCGATGGCAATTTTCTTAAATGGTATGAATCGTGAAGAAATTATGCAGTGGACGCAGGCGATGATTGCTTCGGGTAAACGTATGAATTTTTCGGCTTTAGGGCGGCCAACTGCTGATAAACATTCTACTGGTGGGGTAGGAGATAAGATTACTTTACCGTTGGCACCGTTAGTTGCCGTTTTTGGGGTATCTGTACCGCAACTTTCGGGGCGTGGTTTGGGGCATACGGGTGGAACTTTGGATAAATTAGAAGCTATCGCGGGTTGGCGAGCTTCTTTGAGTAATGAAGAAATTTTTCAACAATTGAGTGCGTCTGGGCCAGGTGCGGTTATTTGTGCAGCGGGTGCAGAGTTGGCTCCCGCGGATAAAAAACTGTATGCCCTGCGTGATGTGACCTCTACCGTTGATTGTATTCCTTTAATAGCTTCATCGATTATGTCTAAAAAAATTGCGGAGGGCACGGATTCACTGGTTTTAGACGTTAAAGTCGGTTCGGGTGCCTTTATGAAAGACCTTTCTAAGGCACGTGCTTTGGCAAATATGATGGTTGATTTGGGGACTGATGCGGGTGTGAAAACCATAGCTTTACTTACGGATATGTCTACACCATTAGGTTTGAAAATTGGTAACGCGTTAGAAGTTGCTGAATCAATTGAGGTGCTTGCCGGAGGTGGTCCGGCAGACGTTGTGGAATTAACCGTAAGCCTAGCACGTGAAATGTTGAATTCAGTTGGTAAAACTGATGTGGATATAGAAGCCGCTTTGCAAGATGGTAGGGCTATGGACGTGTGGAATAAAATGATTGCATGTCAGGGTGGAGATTTGAGTATGCCCTTGCCAGTTGCGCGTCATAGTCATGATATTTATGCAACTGAAAGTGGAATACTGGAAAAGTTGGATGCACTTTCTGTGGGTGTGGCTTCGTGGCGTTTAGGAGCAGGGCGTGCTTTTCAAGGTGAACCTTTACAGATGGGCGCGGGTGTAGAATTATTTGCTAAGCCAGGTGATATGGTTAAGGCAGGGCAGAAGTTAATGACTTTGTTTACGGACGAAGTAGATCGCTTTGCTCGAGCTCTGGAAGTATTGGAAGGTGCTGTGCAAATTGGTGTGCAAGCGCCGTCAAACTCTTCGGTAATTTTAGAACGAATTGAAAATAAATAACTAATATAAGGAGAATATTATGGCCACACGTGAAGAAGTAGCACAGATGATTGATCATACTTTGCTTAAACCAGAAGCAACTTATGATGATGTGCGAGAGTTAGTTGCGCAAGCAAAAGAGATTGGTACCTATTCGGTTTGCCTTTCCCCATCTATGCTTCCTCTGCCTGCTGATATTGATTTGGGAGATTTACAGGTAGCTGTGGTTGCTGGTTTCCCATCGGGCGCTGTTGCACCAGCTATTAAAGCTGCTGAAGCTGCTTTGGCAGTTGCTTCGGGTGCTGATGAGGTGGACATGGTAGTTAATGTGGGTCTGGTAAAAGAACATGATTGGGATGGAGTGGCGCTGGATATTGCTTCAGTGCGAGATGCTATTCCTTATGCCGTGCTTAAGGTAATTATTGAGTCGGCGGCTTTAACTGATGAAGAAATCGTTAAGGTTTGTGAGATTGCACGAGAGTTGGATGCTGATTTTGTAAAGACTTCTACTGGTTTCCATCCTGCGGGTGGTGCTTCGGTGCATGCGGTTGAATTGATGAAGAAAACTGTTGGTATTGACCTTGAAGTTAAGGCTTCGGGTGGTATTCGTGACGGTAAATTTGCTACCGAGTTAATTGAAGCTGGAGCAACTCGTCTGGGGCTTTCTAGCTCGCAGGCAGTGTTAGATACGCTGTAAGGGGATTGTAATGTTTAAATTATTTCGTAAGTTAATTGGGGTTCTTATCCTTATTTTGTTGTTTGCTCCGTTGTCTTTGAAGAGTGAACCACCTATTGGATACCGTGAATTTACTTCTACCACCTATAAGATTCAGTATTGGGATCCACCAAAAGAATTGGGTGCAGATGCTAAAGCGGGTTTTGAAATTACTTTTTTGCCCCCGAATTTTGTAACGAATTTGCTACCTTGGGGACCATATAAGTTAGCAGATGAAGAAAAATAAAGTATTTTTCAGCAGGGCTGGTAGTTAGCTAATTTTTTATAAAATGGGTAAATATTTTTTATGGTATTTACCCATTTTATATTTAGGAGCGGATGTGTTTTGGGTATAAAACTTTATTGTAATATCCCATATTGTCGTTTACGTAAACTCCAGTCTTTATACTTTCTCCAAAGTAGGATTTTATTAGTTCAGCCCATTTAATATTAAGATTAGAAGCAAAAGTCATATAGGAACTACCACCAAAAATAGCATTACCCAAATATGCTAAATCCTCTCCAAAAATATCGGTAAATAATTCTAAACATTCATCTTCAAGGGTGGCTAAATTTTGTAAAAATTCACCATTGGGCAATTTATTTGTTTTTTCTGGGGAATAATTTACCTGTAAATAATAGGTGTGTGAATATTGTTTATCCGTATAAATGGTATTTACTCTAACGCTTAATTTTGCATCTCCTAGTTTGTCTTGATAATAAGTCCAAGTATTTTCCTTATTATTCTCTTTATTGCGAAAGATATTTAATATGCTCATAACAAGTTCCTTATTGTAAATAACGTAAAGGTTATTTGTATTTTTATACGCTAGTGAGCAGTGCGTGCATATCTTGTGCCAGTTTATCTAGTCGCAATTGTGCGTTTTGCTTTGCCATTACTAAAGCATTTTCGTCTAGTACGGGTTCAATTACTTCTAAATAGCATTTCACCTTTGGTTCGGTACCAGAGGGACGAATAATAATACGATCATTTAATTCGGTATGAATCATAATGCCATCGGTCGGGGGAAGTGCTTGCCCTGTTTTGTTCATATCTATTACCGAAGTTACTTTAATACCCGCAATTTCTGTGGGTGGATTTTCGCGCATAAACTGCATTGTAGCGGGAATAAGGCGTAAATCATCTACACGAATTGTAACGGGTGCTGATAAATAAA
>PDWI01001873.1_pt1 | contig 32682 bp, 22 predicted proteins | sample 1430891 | NCBI WGS metagenome assembly PDWI01 (sample SAMN01162508, study PRJNA174530) | Oral metagenome, whole genome shotgun sequencing project. | biome: Marine environment; feature: Marine mammal; material: Swab sample of the gingival sulcus; isolation source: swab sample of gingival sulcus... | reverse complement strand
ATTATGTTCATATTATATCGGCAGGCTCTAACGGGCAGTTGGGATATATTGCCAATGTGGTAGGAAAGAGCGAAGATGTAGTAGCAAAAAATATTTCGCAAATGATTGATAAAAAGTACTTTGTGAATGCTTATCTCGACCAATCGAGAGGTGAATTAATAATAGCCGGAAAGTCTTTAAAACAAACAAGTTTATCAAATGCTGTTAGCACTACTTGCAGAGGTTGTGGTGCTATTAGCAGAAGTATCATTGGCGTAGATACTCATTGTGAATATTGCGGATTGCCTTTGTAATGTTTTGAAAATAAGGTGCTTTTCAATCAGCAATGAACAATTTTCAATTCTCAACAATAAAAAGATGAAAAAACTAAATATTCTAATAGCAGGAGGAACAGGATTAGTAGGAACTTATTTAAGCAAAATGTTGAGCAATAAGGGTTACAATGTTTCTTTTTTGAGCAGACGAGAGTTTGAAAAATCCTTGTATCCAACTTACAAATGCGACTATATTAGTCAAAAAATTGATGAAAACGCGGTATTGTCAGCCGATGTAATTATTAATTTGGCGGGTGCTAATATTGCCGACAAACGATGGTCGAGCAAACGCAAAAAAGCAATATTAGAAAGCAGAGTGAAAACCACCGAATTGATATTTAATACCATACAAAACCCTCAAAAAAATAAAGATTGTAAATTAAAACTATTTATAACAGCCTCAGCAGTTGGATATTATGGAGCTTTTACAAGTAGCAAAATTTTTACTGAAAACGATGCTCCTCACAATGACTTTTTAGGAAATGTGTGTAACGAATGGGAAAATGCCGCCGATTTATTTCAAAATAGCGGTATTAGAACAGTAAAAGTAAGAACGGGAGTGGTTTTAAGCCACAGCAAAGGAGCTTTGGAGCAAATAAGGAAGTCGTTTAAGTTTGGCACAAAAGTAATACTCGGAAGTGGCAAGCAATTTATGCCATGGATACATATCACCGACCTTTGCAATATCTACATTAAGGCAATAGAAGATAGCCAAATTAAAGGTGCTTATAATGCAGTGTCGCCCGAAGCTGTAAACTACACAGAATTTGCAAACATCTTAAAATCAACATATAAACATGTTTTTTTAAGTATTAAAATGCCGGCATTTGTTTTGCGCACAATGTTGGGTGAAATGTCGTGTGTGTTGTTAGAGGGCAGTAGAATATCAGCAGATAAAATTATTAATTCAGGTTTTAAGTTCCAATTTTCCAAATTAAAAGGCGCATTAGAGAACCTGAATAGTGGTGAAGAATAGAATTAGGCGGGTAGGAGATAAGTGATGCCTTGCCATCGCTAATCACCTCCGATTTGTTTATTATTAAAATAATCCATTAAATATTTATAAGTGTTTGATAATTAGGTATTTGTGATATATATTTAGATTTGGTAACACTCTGTTTATCAATGCGTTAGTTCGTAATTGAAAATTCGTAATTCGTAATTAAACAAATTGTGTTTATGGTATTTTGTTTTAAATTATGTATCTTTGCGGTTTTGAAGTGTAATTTTATTTATACTATTTCGCTTCAAAAACGGAAGTAAAATATACCACTATCATTAATTGTATAAACAAATGGCAGATAAAGAACAACAATTTCCCATTCGCCCCGATGCTACGGCTCTTTTAGAAGAACTACGTGCCGGCAATATCAGCTCCGAAACGCTTGTAAAAGAGCATCTTGAACAATTAAAAAAGCTGCAACCAACAGTAAATGGTGCGGTTAAGATATTTGAACAAGAAGCAATTGAGCGGGCAAAAGAATTAGACGAAAAAGGCGATAAAAACTTTCCTCTTTTTGGGCTTCCATGTAGTGTGAAAGAAACTTTTGCCATAAAAGGCGAGGAAATTACTGCCGGTTCTATTAGGCGAGTGCCCGACCAATGCACGGAAGATGCCGCAATGGTGAAACGCTTGAAAGATGCAGGTGCGGTAATCATTGCCCGAAGCAATATACCTGAATTTGCCATGACAGGCGAAAGCACAAATTTAAGATTTGGGCGATGCAACAACCCGCATGATGTTACCAGAGTAGCGGGCGGTTCTTCCGGAGGCGAGGGTGCGCTTGTTGGTTCAGGTTCAAGTGTTTTTGGCATAGGTTCGGATATTCTTGGTTCTATACGTATTCCTGCATCTTGCTGTGGCACAGTGGGTTTCAAAGCTCATTCAAAAGCTATTGACAGTGCAGGAACTTGGCCCGAAATAAATACAAGTTTAAAAGAATGGTTAGGTTATGGACCTTTGTGTCGCTCGGTGAGAGATGCGCAACTAATATATAATGTGCTGGCAAATGAGGCTTGCGCCGAAAGTTCCGAGCTATTTAAAAACTTAGTAATTCCCGAAGGATTTCCTATAAAATACGACCAGACATGTATAGAAGATGCCGTGTATGCTGCTCGAAATGCGGTATTGCAAAACGGACTTGCCAAAAAACAAGCCGATTTTAGCGATGTATCAAAATTATTTTTAATTATACCCACAATAATATTAGACGATTTCTACGATGGTTGGATTAAAGACTTGTCCTCGTCGTCGGAATATAAAGAATTTGTGCCATCAAAAGAATTTTTCAGACAATTGATAGGCAAGCCCACCATCGACAAAGGTTTATTTAGGTGGATAGCGTTGAGGGGCTATAAAAAATCGAAAAGTGAAGTTGCCAAAAAACGTGTAGCTGAAGCTTTTATAGCAGCACGCTCAAAACATCGACAACTTTTAGGCGAAGATGGTGTTATGATTATGCCCACACTTGGTTTTGTTGCACCCAAACATGGAAGATTAAATAAAAAAGTATTACTAAACCCAACAGTAAACGGACGACTAACATCACACACATTAGGCAACTACTTAGATTTATCGTCATTAGCCGTTCCCGCATGGAAATTTAAAGATAAAAAAACAGGTTTGCCGGCAAGCGTATCGTTGATGTGTTTGCCCGGACAAGAAAGCAAGCTGTTTGCTACTGCCAAAATAGTGGAGGCTGCAATCAATTAAGAATTAAAAATTAAGAATGGTTTTTACGAGTTGAATAGTCCGTTGTTTTTTTTATAATGAATTGATAATCAGCTTTTTATAAAATAACAACGAATTTGCGTAACTTGTTGATTATAAGTACTATCATTCTTCATTTTTAATTCTTAATTACCTACGGTGAGGGCTTCGCCGTTCTTAATTTAACGGAGTATTGATAAATTAATTAACAAATACAAACATTTGCCCATTTAATTTCCCCATTTATTTAACCACTATTTTACAAGATTTACCACCAAGTTTAACAATATAAGTACCTGATGATAAATGATTTGTATTCACATAATGCTTATTTTGGTTTATTCGTTCGGTATGTACTTTTTTACCCGATAGGCTGTATATTTCCAACATAGCTTTTTTATTAAACTTATTATTGTACTCTACTGTAAAGCCATTTTTTACAATGGTCGGGTATATATTGAGTTGTGATTTATTGTCAATATTGTCGTTTATACCTGTTGCTTGAAATTTGCTGACTAATATTTTTTTGCCATCATATTGTACTGCATATACCGACACACCTTTGAGTGGGGGCAGCTTAAATTCTTTGCCTTGTCGTTCTACACTAATCAATTTATCCTTATAATAAAATTCTACGGCAACATAATTTTTCCAACTATCTGACAAAGTTAAATACGTTGATGAATTTTTTTCAGTAGTTGTATATTCTCCTTTTACAACCTCTTTCTTTCCTTTGTAGATGTCTAAATTATCATCAGTAAGATATTGTAGTATCATATCCGGTTTTTCGCTGTATTTTTTCATATAATCTCTTACAGCTTTCGATTGTGCTTCGGTAATGGTCAGTTGTGCCTTAGTGTAATCATCAACTTCCATATCAATTGGCTTCAAAAATCCCCATTTTGCAAAAAAATCTGTTAAATTCATTTTTGCAATATCTGAAACAATTTTTACAAATTCAAGCTGGCATTTTCCCATATCATACTTGTTGTCTTTCATCGGAATTGGGCGTGTGCGACATTCTTGATATATATATTTGTAGAAATCTTTACGACCCAATATATCATGAAAATATAATTTTAATTGCCAAAATGGTACTAATTTCCACCATAATTTTTCGCCTTCTTCGGGTTCGCAGTGTGCTTTTTGGGGGATTAATAAATTATTATACGCCGCCTGATATTTATCTTCTACCGATAAACGCGAACGATTGCCCCATGAGGTTTGAATTAAAAGAGATTGTACATTATTTGTAACTTCGGTCATTCCCACCCATTTGAATAGAGGTGTATGTTGATTAGAATGACCTACTTCATGTGCGGGTCCCCATGGTGTTTTTTTCAACTGTTCTACTTTTGTTAATCCATCAAGAGTGGTGATATTATAGGCTGTGTGATAGCCAGCCGAATACATGTAGGCTTTGTACATAACCGTAAAATGAGAGCGATTATACGGGTTGCGATTAAATTTATAATATCCCATAAATTCGCGTTCTTGGTGTACTAAACTGTCGTATGCTGCTATAAGTTCAGTTCCATTGCTTGCAGCATTTTTTTTGAATAGTTGGGTTTCAAATGAAAGATGAGCATATTTACCTAAAACATCAAAATATTTATATTGTGTGGCATTGAGTATTTTGCTCCAATCTGCTTTTGAGTGTTTTTGGCTGTCGTAATATCCATTTACTTTGCCATAAGCAATATGCACTTTTATTTTTGGTGCTGTTAGATGCTCCGGTGTGTGATAAAACAGGTAGAATAAACCGGGCTGTGTTGTTGTTATTACATTCAACCCTTCTTGCAACGAAAAATTTTGATTACTATAATACCCGTCTCCTCCGGGAACATCGAAATTTTTTAAAACTAAACTGAGGTCGTATCCATGCATATCGCCTACAAATACGGCTAATTTTTCGCCTGCCGCTGCGGCATATATACCCGTTGGGTTATCGCATAGACTGTAAGTTCCTACTCTATTTTCTCTCGAAAAATCATTAGGGTGAGACCACGCTTTGTATTCTTGCACTCTAAATTCTGTTGAATAATTATTGTTGAATAAATCTGTGGCTAAGGTTTTATAATATTCTATGTCAATTGCATCTATATCGCTCTGCGATACGCTCGGCTTTAGTTTTGAGCATGTTGCATCAGTAAATATCGTTGTATAGTCGAAAGACGAAGTGGCTGATGCGTAAAATTCCATTTCGGCACACGATACAAAATTATTTGCTCCTGCATAAACAATAAATTGCACTTGCGTAACATTTTTTTGTTGTTTCTGAAATTTAATAACCTTAGCAGAATGGCTTATTTTAAAAGTAAGTTCTTTTTCATAATCCGCTGCTCCATCTTTTTTTACAATAATTTTACATTTTGTTATTATACCATTATCATTTTGGTCTTGTCGAGGCACATATAGTATGTAATTCATATCTACCTGTTCAAAATTATATGTTAATGTAACCGGAAATGTTGCGCCGCTCCATTTAGAATGGTACAAAGTTTTCATATTACCGTCGAAGCTTTTACTTATGTCTTCGCCATTTTGATGTTCTGATGCAGTGGCACTCTTCACAGTCAATTTTTTATCTTTGGGTAAAGTGCCGGCATCTTGGGCTTGCGCTTTGTGTAGATACAAAAATAAACTTGCGACAAGCAAATAGGAAAAAATTTTTCGTATATCCATTTTTTTTTAATTGAGAATTGAGAGTTGAAAATTAAAAATATTCGTTATTTTTTTTGTAATCAATTGATTATTAGTAGTATAATTGCTAATTGTTCATTGCTAATTGCTAATTGAAATAGAGACGCAAATTATTGCGCCTCTATGGTATTTATTTATGAACAATTTTGTTGGAATAATGAAGTACGAAGTAAGGGTGAGTTTTCCTTCCTTCGTCTTCGGTATCCTAAATATCTTCTTTTGAATTTTCGGGGTCGAAAATAGTTACACCATGTTTAAATAGCTTAAACTCAGCTAAGTGAAACCAAGCTTGTCCGCTTGCACGTTCAGTAGCAACAAATTTAAACATAGAATATTCCTTGTCAGCCAAAATTGGTTGCGATGTGTATTGTGCGCCCTTAGCTGTTGGGAAACCCTCCGATATTGTTGTTATATCAGTCCATGTAGTGCCATCGTTGCTGCCTTGTATGGTCAATACTTTAAACCCGCCATTATTATGTGTTGCCCTGTTTTGACAGAAAAAACTAAAGCCTCTCATTTTTGTTTTACCCAAATTAATTTCAAAATTATGAGGGCTGGGTTTGTTTGTACTCCACGCAGTATGGAAAAAAGTATTAGGGTCGCCATCTACTAAATTTTTGATAGGACCTTCTGATGGTTCTTGCGATTCGGAGCTTAACATATCGGCAGTAAGTTTCACTTCTGTTCCTTGCGAAGCTACTGTAACTTCAGGTTCATAAGCACCCGACTTTGCTTTTAAAACAGTTTCTTTTCCGGCTGTTTGGGTGCTACTAAATGGCTGAAAAGTAAATGTATATTCACCATATTTAGCTCTGGTATTTTCTATAATCACAGTGTCGGTATATTGACTTGCCAAGATTGATACATCTTTTTTTGTTAAATGGTCAAAATACCTAATGTTAATATATTCAAAAGTAACAGGCTCTGTACGTTTCCATGTCAATCCAATTTCTCCCGGCAATTGAAATGCCTTTACATCGGTTATGCCGGACGGATTTATTGGCTCTACCTCATCTTTGTCGCATGCTACAAACAGCATGGTTGCAAATGATATTAATGTTATTATTAATGTATTTTTCATTTGTTTATATTTTTAATTAATGTGTATTGGCAGAGACGCTGCATGTGTGCAACGTCTCTACGAAAATTTCATGTTTAATATCCCGGATTTTGTACCAAACTTCCGTTTTTGTTTACTTCTTCCTGCGGAATTGGCATCAAATAATTAGCCGGCGAGTAGAAATTTCTTTCTACATCTACATTGGTTGGTTTGCTCCAATCGTCTATATTGTTGGCAAGTATATTCATTCCCTTTGGTTTTGCACCAAGATATTTTGCTGCAATTTTCCATCTTCGCAAATCCCAGAAATTTTGGTTTTCCAAATACAATTCAATCATTCTTTCTTGTCTAACAATATCGCGCATGGTTTCTTTGTTAAGGCTTGCACCCGGCACTTTCGACCACGATTCCTCTACGGTTGGAATACCGGCTCTTGTTCTCACTTTGTTCAAATAAACCTTTGCTTCTGCCAATTGATTGCTTTCAACACATGCCTCGGCATACATCAAATAAAGGTCGGCAAGACGAATAATAGGCCAAATATAATTGATATGCGATTTTTCGGGTGTTTTCAATGGGTGAACACCTTTTTTATTCAAATATCCTGTTGGAGAATAATTATTCTTGCGCAATTCATTCAAATTCTTACCTCTTGCTTGAGGTTCGCCTATCATCATTTTCATAACCAACTTTGATTTCTTTTTGCCTCTTTTATACTTGTCGGTATAAATTCCCGAACCTTGTGTTCCTGCAATTTCGTAATATCCATTCTGAAATGTTATCCACGAATAAAAACGAGGCTCACGGTCTATGTTCAAAAGTATAGTTTTACCTTCGCCATTATTGTCGCCCGCTTTAAACGAAGAGATATAAAAACGATTATTATAGTCAAACTCAGGGTCTTTATCTATTGGCAAACCATTTTTTGTATAAAATCTTTCAACCATAGTTAGTGTAGGTGCCACACCGTTATAAGCATATTTATTATCTACGGCATAAGGTGCTGATTTAGATTGAAGGTCGTAGGTTCCTTCCTCACGTGCATCTCCCCAAATTATTTCTCTGGTATTGTTTTTATCCATAAAACAGAAACGCAAAGAACGTTGTGTGAGGTCGGCAGGTTCAGGAATATTACTTAAAGCTCCTTCCTGTGCATAATAAAGCGCATGACCCGCTGCTTCGGCTGCCGCAATTGCATCTTTGGCTGCCGCTGCTGCTTTTGTCCATTTGCTTTCGTCGTAGCTGGTAGGCATCAATGCCTGTCCGTCTTTGTTTTTTAATCCTGAATAAAATTTAGCATTACCATTAAAAAGTGGCGATGCTGCATAAAGCAATAATTTAGCCTTACACGCTTTGGCTATAACCGATGTAGCCAAACCTATACGGTCGTCGCCACGAGATTCGGGCAAATTTGCAGCAGCTTGGTCAAACATTTTTACCGAAAATGCTACGCATTCGTCAAACGGACTTCTTGCTTTAAAACTTTCTACCGGTGCATTGATGTCTTCAACTCCTTTTATAAGTATGGTAGGACCATAGTTACGAATAAGCATAAAATTGAAGTAGCCAATCAAAAAATCGGCTTGTGCCTTATAATCTTTTGCCACATTTGCATCTATTCCGGGCACTCCGTCAATTTTTTCTTTCAAAATATAGCAATATCTCAATCCACCAAAAAGCGTTTTCCAATACGATAATTGAGGATTTGCAGCATTATAATTTCCCTTAGGAAAAGCGGCAAACGATTCGTGCTCGAAAGGAGTTACCACTTCGTCTCCTGTAAGAAAATCCATCGACTGTTGAGTATGGCTTTTTCGCGGCAAATAGGAATAGCAAGCGTAAAGAAAACGCTCGGCTGCTTTCGTATTGGCAAACATATCTTCCTCTTGTGCCGTTTCGTCGGGAACTATATCTAAGTATTCGCACTGTGTAAAAAGCGAAATGCTTAATAAAATTACTAATATTTTACTAATATTTTTCATATCTATAAGTTTTAAAGTTATTGAATTGTCATTCTTAAACCAAGACTAAATACTCTTTGAGTAGGATATGTTAAACCTTTTCCTCCTCCCATTTCAGGATCCCAAAGTTTAAATTTAGAGAATGTTAACAAGTTCTGTCCTCGTGCGTATATTCTAATATTTTTGTAAGTGTAGCCAATTTCTATATTTTTAAGTTTTAAGAATGAGGCATCACGCAACCAAAATGTAGAATGCTCCGTATTGTTTTTATGGTCTAATTTTGTTAAACGAGGATATTTTGCATAAATATTCTGATTTGTAGAACTCCAATAGTCATCGGCAATAAATTTCAATACGTTTCTATTGTATTGTGTGCCAAATGGGTGAAAATTTTCCATCATAAGCGATGTATTGCCTACACCTTGAAAGAAAAACGAAAAATCAAAGGCTTTATATTGGGTAGTAACTCCAAATCCGTAAATAATTTCGGGCACTTGGGGGTTTCCTATATACTGCTTATCATTAGGAGTTATTGCTCCGTCTTTTTTTCCGTCTACATTTGGTAGGTCTTTGTATTTAATATCGCCTGCTCCTACCGATGAACTTATTTTTTGTTCGGGACTGTTATCAACATCTGCTTGGTCAATAAACAGTCTTTCAGCTATATAGCCTTGATACATTTTCAATCTGTGTCCTATCTTCGACAATTGCGGATACTCAATAAATGCGGGTTCGTCCCACTTGGTTATTTCGTTGCGTGCAAATGTGAAAGTACCTCGTGCAGTTATGGTTAAATCGTTTGTAATTCTTTTACCATACTCCATCGAAGCGTCTATACCTTTGTTCTCTACTTCGGCAAGATTACCATAAATTTTGGTTTCAGATGTTCCCATATATGTAGGAACAACGCCTCGCGCCGTAAACACATTTGTTCTTCTTTCTTGAAAAAGATCTACACTAAGTTTTAGGTCGCTCAAAAGTTCTAAATCAACACCGACATCTGCCTTATATCCCACTTCCCAAGAAATATCTTTATTTTCAAATTTTTTGATATTAGGACCATCAAGAGTATAACTTTGTTCTATACCCGTTGTGTATCTATGATGGTCTTTATCTTGTAATTGAATGTCTGATAAATAAGGAAATCTTGTATCACTTATCTTGTCGTTACCTACCAATCCGTAAGATGCTCTTAATTTAAACAACGAAACATATGGTTTAATAGGCTCCCAGAAAGTCTCTTGCGACACATTGTAGCCCAATGCTACCGATGGGAAAAATCCAAAACGATGATTTTTTGCAAAGTTTTCCGAGCCGTTGTATCCACAGTTTACTTCTACCAAATACCTGTTGTCGAAATTGTAGGCAACGCGCGCAGCAATACCTTGTCGTCTTCTTGGCAAGTTATTAAGCAATTCTTTATTGGCAATATTCACCGAATATTCTTCTTGGTAATAGTTCAACATAGCATCAATGCCATGCTTATCGAACACTCTGTTGTATAAAAACATTGCTTGAAAATACATTTTTCTATCACCTTTGTTTTCGCCATCTGATGTAAGATTGGTATTTTGCTCATCACCCAATCTTTGCAAAGTCAATTCACCTGTTTTAGGGTCGAATGATTCAAGTTCAAAATGGTTTCTGGCTTGGTTTCGTTTGGTTACAGTTTTTGTCCAGTTTTTAAACGATGCTAATGCCGTAAACGATAAACCTTCGGTAATCATCTTTAAATCTTGTTTAAATTCAAGATTTGCTATAAGCGTATTGTTAAATTCGTTGGCATACTCTGTAACTGCCTTAGCCATAGGGTTTAGGTCGGCAGTAGGCGAGCTTCCACTACTACCCCATTTAATGTAATCAAATTCAGGGTCGTAAGGAAATTGAATAGGGAAATCCACAGGGTTTGCGTCCATAGTGTAGCCAAAAATGTCTTTTATTTTTTTGCCCGGTCGCCTGTGTCTTCCTATTTGGGCATTCAAGCGCAATGCCACCTGCGAAGTCTCAGATAAATGTGCCCTAATGTTGTTTTGAAACGCATATCTAAACACCTCTAATTGATTGTTGTAAGATGTAAATTCGCTACTGCGGTTTTTCAACATACCGGTTTGGTGGTCGGCAGTAACACTCATAAAGTAGTCTAATTTTTTGCCACCTCCTCTTATGTTAAAATTCAATTTTTGATTGAATGCTTGTTGTCTAAACAACTCATCATACCAATTTACATCAGGATATGCGTATTTGTTAAGATGATTTCGTGTGCCGTTAATCCTTGTTTTAGAATATGGCGCATCACCCGTAGAAAGATTACCAATTGCTTCGTTGAATAGTTCCATATATGTGGCACCATCTACAAATTCGGGAATACTTGTAGGCGTGTTCATATATCCTTCAACACTGAAATTGATAATTGGTTTGTCTAAATCTCTACCTGTTTTTGTAGAAACAATTACAACCCCGTTTGCACCTTTTGAACCATACAAAGCAGTAGCTGTTGCATCTTTCAAGACAGTAAATCCTTCGATTACTTCGGGGTCTATCGCGTTTAGGTCGCCTGCCGAAATTTCTACACCATCGAGAATTATCAAAGGATTTGCAGCATTTACAGATGCAATACCTCGTATCCAGAAATCGGCACCGTCAGCACCGGGTTCTCCGCTTCGTTGCACGGCTATCACGCCCGATAGTCGTCCTGCAAAACCTGCCGAAAGGTTTGCCGAAGGCACTTTAAGTTCTGTAGGTCTGATAGTTTGCACAGAACCTACCATACTCACTTTTTTCTGTTTGGCACCAAATGCCGTTACTACTACCTCTTCAAGATTTTGGTCGTCGCTAACTAATTGAATATCAAGCGTTTGCCCCCCCCCATTGGCAGCAATACTTGTTTCAACAGTTTTCATACCAATAAATCTAAAAATCAAAGTAGCAGTATCACTTGGCACTGTAATTTTATAATTACCGTCCAAATCAGTCAATGTGGCGTTTGTAGTTCCTTTTACCGCCACAGCCGCACCCACAATTGGGTCGCTGTTTTCATCAGTAACTGTACCCTTAAGAGTTAGTTGAGCTAACATGCTTCCGTAACTAACGAGAACTAAAGAAAACAGCAATAAACTTCTTTTCATCATAAAAATAAATGTTAGTTAATAAAAATAGGATATATAAAACTTGTTACTAAATTAATTATTTTTAATAACGCCGCAAAGATAATAAAATATTTTTATATAAACAAATTTTTTTGCATTTTTTTAAGTTAAACGTGAAAAAATCTATATATTTGCATCATAGATTGTTAGACGATTTAAAGGATTTTCGAGTAAATATTCGTTTAAAATTAGTTTAGAAAAAGTCTTTTATATTCTTGGAAGATGACAAAAAAGCTAAATAAAATTTGCAAATCAATAAAATAGGTTTACTTTTGCCGCCTTTTTAATTAGTAAGTTTTGCAATAAATAATTGGTTTTTAACTATAAAACGTATTACCAACGTATTGCTATAAACTTACTTTATTGTTTCACGAAATTATTTATTATGACAAGTAACTTTAAATTTTTAGCAGTTGCCAAAATTTTTATAGTTGTCTCACTATCTTTTGTGTTTATCGTAACAACTATAAGATGTAGCAACCAAAAAGGAATTAAAGTAAAAGAATTGAAATTTAAACAGTTAATTAGCAATCCATTAGAGGAATGGAGTTTAAATTATGAGCGTACAATTGAGTACATAAAAAAGCACGAGGGATTTGCCAATGGCGAACCTTATGTGTGTCCCGGTGGCTACAGAACCATAGGCTACGGACACATAATAAAACCGAATGAAAGTTTTACGCGCTTAACTAGAAAACAAGCCGATAAATTATTGCGAGCTGATTTTGATAAGGCAATAAAATTAGTAGAAAGAAATACAAATTTGCGAGGTTCAAAAAAATTGGCTATTGCTCATTTCGTTTTCACGCGAGGAATTGGCACATTTCTGAAAAGTCCTCTAAAAGAATTAGTTAATAACGAAAAAAACATTGATAAAGAAATTATAAAGTGGTGTTATTATAGGAACACAAGCGGAAAACGCATAAAAAGTTCTCATGCCTTAAACATTAGAAAATGGGAACTAAAAATGTATAATAATCAACTGTAAACCCATAATTTTTTTAATTTATTCAGAAAAGCGCACTCTTAATAAGTGCGCTTTTTTAGTGTAATAAATACTAAATGCTCTAAACTGTTTGTAAATACAAATATTTAATATTACCTTTGCCGTTCGGTATTGTTTACTGTTTTATTTTTTCTTAACCTAAAAATATGAACGACTTAATTAACTTATCAGAAAAATACAATTTGATAACAATTTTGGGGGCTACAGCAAGCGGAAAAACAGGCTTTGCCGCACAACTTGCATATTTATTAGGTAGGGAAATTATTAGTGCTGATTCTCGTCAAGTTTATCGTAAAATGGACATCGGAACCGGCAAAGATTTAGATGATTACGTAGTAAATGGCACAATTATAAAATCACATCTTATCGACATTGTAGATGCCGGACAGAAATACAATGTTTATGAATATCAGAAAGATTTTACAAGAGTATTTAATGACATTTTGAAAACCGACAAAAAGGCAATTTTATGCGGCGGTTCGGGCATGTATTTAGAGGCAATTCTAAAAAATTATCAACTAATATCGGTGCCTATTAATGATGATTTACGATTGACATTAGAAAAATTATCAATGCCGGAATTGACCAAAATTTTGGAATCACACAAAAAATTGCACAACACTACCGACACCGACAACAGAAAACGACTGATTAGAGCCATAGAAATAGCTGATTATTATAAAAATAACAATATTGAAAAAACAGAATTAAACAATTTACAAAATATAACTTTCGGAATAAAATTTGACCGAAATTCAAGGCGAAAACGAATTAGCTTGCGACTAAAAGAGCGACTAAAAAACGGAATGATAGATGAAGTGCAAATGCTAATAAACGAAGGTGTGGACAAAGAAACGCTTATCTACTACGGACTTGAATATAAATTTATAACTCAATACTTGTCAGGACAAATAACTTATAATGAAATGTTTACGCAGTTAGAAACCGCCATACATCAGTTTTCAAAACGACAAATGACATGGTTTAGACGAATGGAACGAAACGGAACAAAAATACATTGGCTTGACGGATACATGAGCATTGATGAAAAATTTGATAGAATTAAATCGGTATTAATACAATTTTGAGACGAAAACAATTATTACAGTAACTTTAATTTATGTAGCATCTAAAATTTACAAGTGATGAAATAGGACTTGGGTAATAGCTTGAAAATTAGACAGTGAATTATTTATAGAAAAGAAGTATAATTTAGAGCACATTGCCAAATTAATAAATTAACAAATTAGAAACAAATGAAATACAATAACCAAAAAAACAGCAAAAGACCGAAAAAAAATACGCGAAAGCCGAAAACCGAAGAACAAATTAGGTTAAATAAATACATTGCAGCATCGGGAGTTTGTTCGAGGCGCGAGGCAGATACTCTAATTCAGAAAGGATTGGTGCAAGTAAATGGCAAAAAAATTGTCGAAATGGGATTTAAACTTAATCGAAATGACAAGGTGGCACTAAATGGCAAATTGATAATTCCCGAAAAAAAAGTGTATATTGTGTTGAACAAGCCAAAAGACACTGTATCGACAGTGAAAGACCCACATGCTAAACGCACTGTTTTAGAGATAGTTAATCACAAAGGAAACGAAAGAATTTATCCTGTGGGCAGGCTCGACCGCAATACTACGGGTGTGCTTTTGCTAACTAATGATGGAGAATTGACAAAGCAACTTACTCACCCATCGTATAACAAAAAGAAAATTTACCATGTTGTGCTCGACAAGGCAATTTCCAAAAACGAACTATCAGAAATTGCATCAGGCATTAAATTAGAAGACGGGATGATAAATGCCGATGCAATAAGCTATGTGAACGACAGCAAAAATGAGGTGGGAATTGAGCTACATTCAGGAAAAAACAGAATAGTAAGACGTATTTTTGAACATTTAGGTTATCGCGTAGAAAAACTTGATAGGGTATATTTTGCAGGACTTACAAAAAAGAATATCCCACGAGGAAGATGGCGTTATTTAACAGAAAAAGAAATAAATATATTAAAAAGAGGTGCGTATGAATAGACAAAAATTCAGTTTGTGGTTTGTTTTAATAACTTTATTATTAGGATTTTACACAAATTCAAATGGGCAAGTTGTAAATATTGAGAAAAAAAGAAAAAACAAAGATGGTTTTGCCGGAGTAGTAAATTTTGGTTTTAATCTTACCGACAATAATAAACATATACTAAAATTTATCAATGTAATTGATTTGCAATACAAAAAAAAGCAACATAATTGGATTTTACTCAATTATATAAATCTAATGAAAGTAAACGACGACGAGTTGATAAATGACGGTTTTGTACATTTACGTTATAATTACACATTCCGAAAAGCCGATTTTCTTACTCTGGAAGCATTTACACAATATCAATATAACACTGTAAAACAGATAGAACGTAGATTTTTGGCAGGTTCAGGGATTAGATACCGACTTGTGGAAACTGACAAATTGTCATTCTACATTGCTACTCTTGGAATGTATGAATACGAAAAACGCTCGAATGTGAGCAAAGAAATATTAGAAACTGCACGTTTAGCATCTTATGCCAGCATATCTTGGGATATGTTAGACAATGTTAGTTTGCGACACATTAGCTATTATCAACCGTCTTTTCAAAATTTCCGAAATTATCGTTTAGCAACAGAAACAAGTGTAAATGTGGCAATTACAAGCGTTCTTTCGTTAAAAGTTGCTTTTAACCTAACCAACGATTCGCATCCTTCGGAGGGCGTAAACAGAACGTTTTATAATTTTCAAAATTCATTACAGTTTAAATTTTAGAATATCTACGAAAAACAACTTAAACACACATTACTAAAATTTTATACACACAACCGCATGATTATTTGGCGTCAAACTTAACCGCAAAGAGCGCAAGGTACGCAAAGATTTCGCAAAGCGAAATTTGTTGCGTAAACTTTGTGCACTTAGCGGTATTTGCGGTTAAAAAAGCTAAGACTTAAAATTTACAATGTATTTATTTACAATAACTTATAGAATACAAACAGGTGGAAATAACAGTGGAATATACAGAAGATATTTCAACCAAAGAATTAAGTATTAAAGATGCAAAATATATTGGCGATTATATAATGCGTATTTACTTTTCTACTGATGAAGATAAAGTTGTTGATTTTAAACCATTTTTGATGCAGTCTATACATCCGGCAATAAAAAAATATTATGATGAAAATTTATTCAAATTATATAATATTGAACACGGAAACTTAAATTGGAACGATTACGATTTAATTTTCCCGATAGCGGATTTGTATGAAAATCGAATAATTAAAAAATAATTTATAGATTTTGTATCATTTTATCTACAATATTCTAATGCTTTATTTCATAAGTTGAGCCATCGGTAGCCAATATCACGTTCGGAAAAATCTTTAATGCTTCTTCTTTAAAAATATCCAATTTAGGATACCGCGTAGAAAAATGCCCAAGCAATAATTGCTTTGCATTGGCAAGTTTTGCAATGTTAGCAGCATCTTGTGCTGTTGAATGCAGGGTTTGCTTTGCTCTTTGTTGCATATTGTTGGCAAAAGTGCTTTCGTGATAGAGTAAATCCACATTTTTGATGATAGGAACAATTTTGGGGTAAAAAACAGTATCTGAGCAAAAAGCATACGAACGCTGACGAGGCGGGTCTAAGGTTAAATGCTTGTTGGATATTGTATTGCCTTCATTATCAATAAAATCCTCGCCTTTTTTTATGCTCAAAATATCTTTTATCGAAAGATTATAATACGGAATAAGCTCTTTTTTTATATTACGTTCCTTTGGCTTTTCTTTAAATAGAAATCCATTAGACACAACCCTATGTTTTAATGGAAACGAACTAACCGTAATTTGTTTATCCTCGTAAATAACTTCGGTTTTATTTTTATTTAGCTTATGAAAAACAATTTTATACAAAAGTTGCTCTTGATTTAACATGCAATTTAAAATCTCTTGCAACTCTTCGTGTGCATAAATGTGGAAATCTTTTTTGCGCCCAAGCAACGAAAGCGTTGTAAGTAATCCGAATATTCCGAAATAATGGTCGCCGTGTAAATGGCTGATAAAAAGGTGGTTAATCTTTGCAATATTACATTTATAGCGTCTTAATTGCCTGATAGTGCCCTCGCCGCAATCAATTAAAAAAAAACGCCCATAAGCATTTAGCAAATGAGCTGTTAAATTTCGCGAGGCAGTAGGCAAAGCAGAACTACTACCCAACACTGTTACCGAAAATTTCATAATAAAGTTGTCAGTTAAGAATATTCTGATTTATTCTTCTTGATTATCTTTCTCTTGCTGAATAAATTCAACAGACTCTTCTACCGTATCTTTGATATTTAAAACTGCATTTAACTGTGAAATTGTAATTAATCTTTCTACCGCAGTTTGCAAACCTGTTAAAACAAAAGTTCCATTTGAATTTTTACACAAACGATTAGCAATTAAAATAGCACTTAAACCTGATGAATCACAATATTGACATTCTGTCAAATCCATTATTATATTTTTTTCGCCATTACCGGCTATTAAAACCAACTCTGATTTTAAGGCAGGAGCAATGTGCGTGTCTAATTTTTCTACCAATATACTGATTATAGAATATTCATCATGTTTTTCTATGTCATATTGTCTCATAGCTCTGTTCATAAGTATAATATAATTTTATTTATTAATCTACTACTTTAAAGTTTTTAACTTTGAAGTAGTTATACTCAATACTCCGTTATATTTGTGTAATCGGCTGATAATTAGTGTTTTATAAAACAGGTTTTTTGTTGTTCAATGTCTTGATTATCAGTCATATAATTGCTCATTACTAATTGCTAATTGAACGAAGTGTTGTAACTTGTGAAAATTACAAATTATTATAAGTATTTACACCTGTAAAAGGCTAATGACTAACTAAATAGTCAATAGCCTATTTTATTTGCACATATCGCATTCGGTTCTTTTATAAAGGACTTATTTCGATAAAAGTAGTTTTGCCTCTTTTAAAAAAGAGACAAAACTATAAGACGAACAATATTTTACTTATTTGCTTCTAATTGATCTTTCAAAGCTTGTAAAGAAGAAATATCGCCAAGAGTAGTTGTTTGCTCAGGAGTAGTCATATTAGGTTTCTTATTTCTTGCTCCATCTTGCTTTTTGTTATCACTTACTTTTGGTTCTTCCCAAGTTTTTGTGTGCGATAAGATTATTCTTTTAGCACTCTTTGAAAACTCAATAACTTTAAAGTCAAGTTTTTCATCAACTTTAACCTTAGAACCATCTTGCTTAATCACGTGTTTTGAGCCGGCAAACCCTTCCACTCCATATTGAAGAGCTACCAATACACCTTTGTCATTTTTGTTGGTAATAGTACCTTCATGTATAGAACCTATTGTGAAAATGCTCTCGAATACGTCCCAAGGATTTTCCTCTAATTGCTTGTGTCCTAAGCTTAATCGACGGTTTTCTTTATCTATTTCTAAAACTACAACGTCAATTTCTTCTCCCACTGATGTAAATTCAGCCGGATGCTTAATTTTCTTAGTCCAAGATAGGTCAGAAATGTGAATTAATCCGTCCACGCCCTCTTCAATTTCTACAAAAACTCCAAAACCGGTGAAGTTTCTAACCTTAGCTTTGTGTTTTGATTTCAAAGGATACCTTTCGTCAATAGTTGACCATGGGTCTTGCTTTAATTGCTTGATTCCTAATGACATTTTACGCTCTTCGCGGTCTAATGTTAAAATTTCGGCTTCTATTTCGTCGCCTACTTTTAGGAACTCTTGTGCGCTGCGCAAATGCTGCGACCACGACATTTCTGAAACGTGAATTAATCCCTCAACTCCTGCTGCTATCTCGATAAATGCACCATAATCGGCTAATACTACAACCTTACCTTTAACTCTATCGCCTACTTTCAAGTTTGCGTCAAGCGAATCCCAAGGATGAGGAGTAAGTTGTTTTAATCCTAATGCAATACGTTTTTTAGCATCGTCGAAATCAAGAATTACAACGTTTAATTTTTGGTCTAATTCCACAACTTCTTCCGGATGCGATACGCGTCCCCAAGATAAATCGGTGATGTGAATTAATCCATCTACGCCGCCAAGGTCGATAAATACTCCGTAAGATGTAATGTTTTTAACAGTTCCTTCAAGAACTTGTCCTTTTTCAAGTTTTGCAATGATTTCTTTCTTTTGTTGTTCAAGTTCTTCCTCAATAAGAGCTTTGTGCGAAACAACAACGTTCTTAAATTCTTGGTTGATTTTAACAACCTTAAATTCCATAGTTTTGCCTACGTATAAATCGTAGTCTCTAATTGGCTTAACATCAATTTGAGAACCCGGCAAGAATGCTTCAATTTCAAATACGTCCACAATCATACCGCCTTTTGTTCTACACTTGATATAACCTTGTATTATTTCATCATTTTCAAGAGCGTTATTTACTCTTTCCCAAGCTTTTAACGAACGTGCTTTTTTGTGCGACAAGATTAACTGACCATCTTTATCTTCTTGACTTTCTACATAAACCTCTACTTTATCGCCAACTTTTAAATCAGGATTATATCTAAATTCGTTTAAATTTACAATACCTTCTGATTTGTAGCCAATGTTGATAACAACCTCGCGGTTCGACAATGCGATTACCGTTCCATCAACAACTTCATTTTCTGTTACGGTAGAAAGTGTTTCGTCATATACGTTTTCGTATTTTTTTCTTTCATCGGCAGAATAACCAACCTGCTCATCTTCGTAATTATCCCAATCAAAGCTTTCTTCGGTTGGTGTAAATAATTTTTTTTCAGTAGCTTTTTCTTCTACTTTTTCCTCTTTTGATGCAGTTTCTTCTTGATTTACTACTTCTTCTTTTTCTACTGATTCTACTTGTGCAGTATTCTCAATATCAGTAGATTGCACTTCTTCGTTTTGCTTTTCTTTATTTTCCATTTAAAACAATTTAATTAATAGGTTAGACATTATGTATTGATAACTTTAAGGTCGCAAAGATAATATTATTATTTTAAAAACTAATGATTTAGCTAATTATTTTTTTATTATAATAATATTTTTCCTTTTAAAACCTAAAATTAAACCTATTTTAAAGTAATTGTAATATTTTGTAAATCAATTATTTAGCCTTGTTTTGTATTGTTTATAAATTGCTAATTTTTAGATAATTAAAAATTTAAAAAAAAAGTTAAATATTTATTGAAAATCTTACTTTTTTGCCCGAAATAAAGTCATTTATGTTTGCAATAATTCCATCAATTAGTCGCTTACGACTTTCAAGCGATGCCCAAGCGATATGAGGCGTGATAAACATATTATTTAAGGTAATTAATTTGTTTTCAGCTTCAATGGGTTCCTTTTCTGTAACATCGGTAGCTGCAGCTCTTATAATGCCGTTTTTTAAGGCTGTGTATAAATCGTTTTCGTTTACAATGCCACCTCTGGCTGCATTTATCAATATTGCTGTGTTTTTCATTTTTTCAAATTCTGACATTGCAAACATATTTCTTGTATTTTCCGAAAGTGGCGTGTGAATGTTAATAATATCCGATTCTGCCAATAATTCATCAAATTCTACTCTTTCAATATCTTGATAATCAACATTTTTACGTTTACCGATAAGCACTTTCATGCCAAATGCTTTGGCTATTTCGGCTACTCTCTTGCCAATTGTTCCATATCCGATAATGCCAATTGTTTTGCCGTTTATTTCATTAAATGGATAATCGAGCATGGTAAAAACTGGCGATTTTGACCAATTTCCGCTTCTTGTTTCTTTCACATAATCTACCAACGAGTTTTCTATGGCTAAAATTAGACTAAAAGTGTGTTGTGCAACCGATTCTGTTGAATAATTGCGCACATTTGCCACTATTACGCCGTGTTTTGTGGCTGATTCTAAGTCTATATTATTGTATCCTGTGGCGGCAATGCAAATTAGTTTTATATTTTTTGCATAATCAAACTCCTTTTTGCCAATCAATACCTTATTTGTTACTATAATTTCGGCATCTTTAATGCGTTCGGGCAATTCGGCGGCGGTTGTTGTTTCAAATATTTCTAAATCGCCAAATTTTTGTAAACCTGCTAAATCTACATCATTTCCTAATGTTTTAGCATCTAATACTTTTATTTTCATATTTTTATATTTTGTGAATTTTAATGTGAATAAAAAATTAGCTAAGTTTCTGTTTTCCTTTTCCAAATATTTATGTGTTTTGCTGTTAAATTATATTATTTTACTAAAAAAATCATTCTTAATTTTTCATTCTTAATTAATAGTCTGTTACATTTTTATAATAATTGTGAAAAGTATAGAGTCGTTTTTATAAACTCATGTAAACTTTTTTCTAACTTCTGTTGTGTTTTTTGCATTTTTCACATGCTTTTGGCTGTTAGCCTTTGTTTTTTGGCTTTTTTTTGCCTTTGGCAAGATAATTTAATTGTAAAAAGCTAATAGCTAAAGTCCAAAGGCTAACGGCTTAAAAAGTTTAAATCACTTCTATTATAAAAAAGTGCAGCAAATATATATATAATTAAAAAATTATCATGTATATTTGCGCAAAATTATAACATTCAAGTTTCAAAGAAAACTATCCATTTTAGAGAAGTGGGTGTAGGAATATTTCAAAGTAAAGGTTTTGAATTATCTGAAAATTAGCAGTTTAATTTTATTAAATTAAGAAGTTATAGGAGTTTTATTGCCTAAAATTAATTACATGTTTAATCAATTTATTTTATTAAAAATGAGACAGAGAACCAAATTATTTCTATTAATTATTGCTTTTGTTGCATATCAAGCGGGATTAAATGCACAAAAGGAAGCGCAGCAAATTGACAAATTATTAAATGCAAAGTATCCTTATTATGAAAAATTATATAAGCATTTTCATCAAAATCCCGAATTATCATTTATGGAAGTGAAAACCTCAAAACGAGTGGCGGAAGAATTGCGAAAAGCCGGATTTAAGGTAACTGAAAATTTTGGTGGCAACAATTTGGTGGGAGTACTTGAAAATGGCAAAGGACCAACTCTACTTATTCGTGCCGATATGGACGCATTGCCAATAGAAGAAGAAACCGGTTTACCTTATAAAAGTACGGCAAAAGTAAAAGACGTTCAGGGCAAAACACAACCTGCCATGCACGCATGTGGACACGATATGCACATGACCGTGTTTGTTGGCACAGCTAACACTCTTGCCAAATTGAAATCGAAGTGGAAAGGCACGTTAATAATGGTTGGGCAACAAGCCGAAGAGGTTAGCGGAGGCGCAAAATTGATGATAGAAACTGGTTTGTTCAAGAAATTTAAAAAACCTGATAATTGCATTGCTCTACACGTTAGTTCTGAAATAGAAGCCGGCAAGGTGGGCATAAAACCCGGACCTTTCTTTGCAAGTACCGACATGATTGACGTAACAGTATTCGGCAAGGGCGGACACGGTGCAATGCCTCACAACACGATAGACCCTGTGGTTTTATCGGCACGAATAATCAACGCTTTTCAAACTATTGTTAGTAGAGAAATTTCGCCACAGGAAACGGCTGTTTTAAGCATCGGTTCTATACACGGCGGTTCTAAGCACAATATTATTCCGAACGAAGTAAAAATGCAGCTTACAGTGCGCACATATTCCGACGAAGTTAGGGAGTTGATTATAAGGAGAATGAAAGAAATTTCAAAAGGAATTGCAATATCGGCAGGTTTAAGCAGTGATAAATATCCGATAGTAACCGTGAGAAATGAAAGCACCGCTGCTGTAATCAACAATCCAAAATTGGCAGCCAATATGGAGAAGTATTTTGTTGAATTACTTGGCAGAGATAATGTGCTGAAAGTGCCGGCAGTGATGACAGGCGAAGATTTTGCAATGTATGGCAAAACCGAAGATAATATTCCGATATGTTTGTACTGGTTGGGAACTGTATCGCATGAAAACATTGTAAAACACGAGAAAGAAAATTTTTCTTTGCCCGGTTTACATTCATCGAAGTTTGCACCTGATGTTGAGAAATCAATAAAAACAGGAGTTAAAGCAATGGCAGGTGCCGCTTTAAAATTACTAAAAAAATAATTGCTTTTATTTAAGGAAATTTTTGATAGACCTCACAGATAAAAAGCTGTGAGGTCTGAAAACATGTAAAATAATCTAAATTAATTTTTAACAGTAAAAGAGTTAGCGAAACAAAAACTCGGCAAATTTTATAAACTTCCTCATTTTAATTTTTACTTTTCAACTTTTCATTCACATATAAATTTAACAGTAATTTTTACCTCAAATTTATATAAATCTACGCCTTTTCGCCATAAGCCAAATCGCCCGCATCTCCTAATCCGGGTACAATATACGATTTGGCAGTGAGTTCGTCATCAATTGCGCCAAGCCATATAGTACGCTCACTTTCAGGTATTTGAGTTTTTAAGTTGCTTAATCCTTCTCTGCTTGCTACTATCGAAACTATGTGGGTATGCTTAGGTTTGCCTTTTTCTAAAATGCCTTTATACGACAAAATCATTGATGAAGCGGTAGCCAACATAGGGTCAATCAATATTAACGTTTTATCTGTTAAATCGGGCGAAGAAAGGTAGCCAAATTCAATATCAAAACTGCCATCGCCCTCGTATTTTCTAAACGCTGATATAAACGCATTTTCGGCTTTATCAAAATAGTTTAAAAAACCTGTGTGAAATGGCAAAGCAGCTCGCAATATTGATGCAATAACTATGTTGTCGTTTGGTAATTGCATATCTAATTCGCCAAGCGGAGTAATTACTTTTTGTGTTTTATATTGCAGTTTTTTACTAATTTCATAGGCAAAAATTTCGCCTATTCTTTCAAGGTTTCTACGAAATCGCATACTGTCTTTCTGAATTTCAGCATCGCGAATTTCTGAAATAAATTTATTCAAAATAGAGTTCTGAGAGCTTGGAATTATTATCATGATAAAAATTTAATAAGTTTCAGCAAAGATATAAATCTGATTTCAAATTTAAAAACATTACACCTAATTTATTGCGATTTTTAATAATAAAAATGACAAATAATAAATTAAATAACTGAATATAAATTATTTATATTTAATGCTTATTTTACTTCTTCTACTTTCTAAATTTTTGTACTTTTTTCCGTTAATTTTTCTTATTTTTACTTGAAAAAGAACACAAAAAATCATTTTAAATTTTTGATTTTTAACTCTCAATTTACATTTATTAAAAATATCTATTAATCAGATAATTAAGAAATATTTTTGATTAAAAATTAAGTGTGTATCTTCATAAACTTAAACTTTGTAGTTAAATTATTTTGTAAATTAAGTTTAATATTCATACTTTTGGACAAACTTAAAGTATTATTATTATGATAAACAGAGAATTACTCAATCCAAAAAGCATTGTAATAGTTGGTGGCTCAAATGATATTAATAAGCCCGGAGGTAAAATTGTAAAAAACATATTATCAGGCAATTATCAAGGAGATTTGCACATTATTAATAAAAAAGAAAAAGAAGTGCAAAAGGTAAAATGTTTGAATGATGTTAATGATTTACCCGATGTAGAATTGGCAATTTTGGCTATTCCTGCGCGATTTTGTGTAGAAACTGTAAATATTTTAGCCAAAGAAAAATCTACGAAGGCATTTATAATTATTTCTGCCGGTTTTAGCGAGCATAGCGAAGAGGGAGCAAAAATTGAAAAGCAAATTGTTGACATAGTAAACAGTGTTGATGGCGTACTTATGGGACCAAACGGAATAGGTGTTCTTACGCCTCATTACAATGGTGTTTTCACCGAGCCAATTCCTCGCACCGATGCCAAAGGTGTTGATTTAATTTCAGGTTCGGGAGCTACGGCAGTTTTCATTTTAGAATCGGGTATTCAGAAAGGTTTGAGTTTTGCAAGTGTTTTTTCGGTAGGAAATAGCGCGCAAATAGGAGTGGAGGATATTCTTCAATATATGGACGAAACTTTTGACGAAGAAAAAAGCTCTACTATTAAAATATTGTATTTAGAAAATATTAGTAATCCGCAAAAATTACTTAAACATGCTTCGTCTTTAATCCGCAAAGGTTGCAAAATAGCAGCTGTGAAAGCAGGAAGTTCGGCAGCAGGAAGCCGTGCCGCTTCATCGCACACCGGAGCTTTGGCAAGTTCAGATGTGGCTGTTGATGCTTTGTTTAAAAAGGCTGGTATTGTAAGATGTTATGGTCGCGATGAGCTTGTAACAGTGGCATGTGCATTTACTCAACCATTGGCAAAAGGCAAACGATTTGCAGTAATTACTCACGCCGGAGGTCCTGCTGTGATGATGACCGATACATTATCAAAAAACGGTATTGAAGTGCCCGAAATAAAAAACGATTACACAAATTTCTTGCTCGACGAGTTGTTTCCGGGTTCATCTGTTTCTAATCCTATTGATTTTTTGGCAACAGGCACAGCGCAGCAATTGGGTACTATAATTGAATATGTAAACAAAAAATTTGATGAAATAGACGCAATGGTGGTTATCTTCGGAACTCCGGGTTTATTCAAAATATTTGATGTGTATGATATTCTTCACGTTAAAATGATGAATAGCAAAAAGCCGATATATCCCGTATTGCCATCGACGGGAGTAGCCGCTGCCGAAGTCGAAGAATTTGTTAAAAAAGGCAATATTTTCTTCCCCGATGAAGTAACTTTGGGTAATGCTCTTGGTAAAATTTATAATACAGCTCCACCAAGCGACGATACAGAAACAGAGGTGGTGGTTGATGACAAAAAAATAAGAGAAATAATTGATAATCGCGAAACAGGATATTTATCGCCTAACGATGTTCAGGCTTTGATAGATGCTTGCGATATTCCTCGTGTTAAAGAGTATGTAGTTGATAATAAAGACGATTTATTACAAGTTGTACAAAAAGGGGTTAATTATCCGTTGGTTATGAAAGTGGTAGGACCTGTTCATAAGTCAGATGTAGGAGGCGTAACTTTAAATATTGACAACGATAACGATTTAGTTTCGGAATTTGAGCGCATGATGCAAATAAAAGATGCCACAGGCGTATTATTGCAACCAATGCTATCGGGTGTTGAACTGTTTATGGGTGCAAATTACGAAAAACCATTCGGACATTTGATTTTGTGCGGTTTAGGCGGAATTTTCATCGAAATAATCAAAGACATTGCCAGCGGATTAGCTCCTTTGAGCCGAAGTCAAGCCTTGTCGATGGTTCGTTCGTTGAAATCGTACAAACTATTTGAGGGAGCGCGCGGCAAAGAGCCGATAGATGAAAATTTGTTTGTAGATATAATGCTAAGGTTAAGTGCATTACTGCATCATGCACCTGAAATTAAGGAATTAGATTTTAATCCGTTATTAGCCAAAGGTAAGCAAATTACAGTGGTTGATGCACGAATAAAAATTGAAAAATAAGGATATTTTTTTTGCATTGTTGGGGTAAAAGATTTTTTTGCCCCAACAAACAGATTTAAATTCAAAATTTGCGTTATAAAATTTTACAAAAACAAGATATTAAATAATGAATAACGACTAAGCTCTCATTGAAAGCAATATAGTTCTTATAATCAAAAAGACTTATTGAACTAATTTTACAAAATATGCGAATTAAAAGTTAAAAGTTACGAATGATTTTTACACGTTCTTTTTTCAATTGAAATGGTTGAATTTAACAGAAAATTAGCAAATTCTTATTTTTTATACTTATTAATGCCTAAATTGGGGTATAATTATTTAACAAAATAGGATACCTGTTCTTTTTTAACTTTTACTTTTTAACTCATAATTCACATACAATATATAATACAACAAAAACTCTAATTTATGAAGCTGGAAGCAAAACAATACCTTTATGATATTCTTGAATCAATTGAATCTATTGAAAGTTACTTATCCGGAACAAGTGATGTTAATGCTTACATGTCAGACAAGCACCTGAAAAGAACCATTGAACGAGAATTGGAGATTATTGGCGATGCTATGAATATCATTGAAAGGGTTGATAATTCACTGAATATTTCGAGTAAAGTACCGATTATTGAAATTAGCAATATGGTAGGATGTGGAAATGCCGACCATGCTATGGTTTGGAATACTATTTCGGGTTATCTTCCTATGTTTAAAATGGAAGTGCAAACATTACTACAATCGTAATACTGCATTTGATTCGTTATGTGAATTAATAAAAGTTCGTTAAATTTTTATAAACACTTGATAATTAAAACTTAATGAAATATGATATAAGTTTTATAGAAAGTTGTTTATTGTGGTATTATTTCGTAATTACCTTTGGTAAAGGTTTTGAAGTTTGTAATTTGTAATTTGCAATTTAACGAAGTATTGTGGGCTTGAAGCAATATAAAAGAGTAAAATTAGTTCTAATACATTACACATATTAAAAAAATATTATGCACAAAATAAAAAGATTAGCAGTATTAACATCAGGTGGCGATGCTCCCGGAATGAATGCAGCAGTAAGAGCAGTAGTAAGAGCTGCACTTTATCGTAAATTAGAGGTTTATGGCATTAATCATGGATACGAAGGAATGATGAATGGCGAATTTGAGCAATTAAATTCCGTTGATGTTAGAAATATTATACAAAGAGGGGGAACGTTTTTGCGTTCGGCGCGCAGTAAGGATTTCAGAACAGAAGAGGGACGAAAAAAGGCATTTGACAATATAGAAAAATTTAAAATAGATGCTCTTGTAGTTATTGGCGGCGACGGTACTTTTAAGGGTGCGGGAGTTTTTTCGCAAGAGTACGACATTCCTTGTGTGGGAATACCGGGAACTATCGACAATGATATGTATGGCACTGATTTTACCATAGGTTTTGATACTGCGTTAAATACGGTGGTGGAATCTATCGACAAAATTAAGGACACGGCAAGTTCACACGATAGAACATTTTTTGTTGAAGTAATGGGGCGCGATGCCGGATTTATTGCTTTGCAAGCAGGAATTGCCACAGGTGCAGAAGCTATTTTAATACCCGAAATACAGGGACAAGAGGAAAAGCTTAAAGATTATATTGCCAAACAAGTTGAATTAAACAAAACTTCGCAAATAATTCTTGTAGCCGAAGGTAATAATATGGGTGGCGCACAAGAAGTTGCCAATAAGATAGTTGATAAATTTGAAAACCTAAAAATACGTGTAAATGTATTAGGACACATGCAGCGTGGAGGTTCGCCCACTGCTTTCGACCGTTATTTAGCAAGTCGTTTGGGAGTAGCTGCCGTAGAAGCCCTTTTGGATAATCAGCGTAGTATAATGGTGGGATATAAAAACCACGAGGTTGTTCACGTTCCGTTTAACAAAACTATAAAAGGACACCGAAACGTTAATAAGGAGTTGTTGGAAGTAGCTGATATTCTTACAATCTAAGATAAATTACATGGCAAAAATTAGGAGCATTCAGAAAATCCATAAATATTTGCCAAAAAACACAAGAAAATCCGAGTCTAAAACTCGGATTTTTTTATTGATGAGCGTATTTTTTTGAATGCGCTTTCATACATTTCCTTTAAAAAGGCGTATGTTTTTAGGGTTGCCTTTTTGATTGCCATGAATATGTACTGGATTATTAAAGTTAGATACTGATTTTTTCAAAATGTATATTTGTTATCTGATGTTTTATTTCTTCAAATGACATTGTTTTAGTGAAAAAACTTGTTTCATACCCAATATTTAAAACATCAATAAAGTCTTCTTTACTGTAATCTTCTTTTTGTTGCATATAATTCATCTCAATACTATCCAATTTCGATATTAAACAGATTAGTTGGTAGTTTAAATCTATTTGAGTAGTGTTATTATTTGGATGTGCTCTTACAAAATGTTGATTCGGAGTTATTGCAATTATGTTTTCAGGAAAATCAGCTATTTCGGGATATTCTTTTTGCGGAAAAATGTGATGAGCTTGTGTTGCAATATAACTTTTAAATCTGTGAATTTCACTATATTTGTGGATTTGTTTAACCAACTTTTTAGCTTTTTCAATACTATATTTGTAATGATTTGAATTGTCTAAGTTGCTGTCAAATGATTGTGAAAATTGTTGTCTTGTGATACTTTTATCTTTGTTTAAATCTCGCCAATTAGGTCTGTTATATAATATTTCGTTTAAGGATATTATTGTTTTTGAAATACGTCCTTTTCTTGTACCAAACTTTCCACGCTTTAAAGCTAATGGATTTATTACTTTTGTAAATATTCGTTTTGGTTCTGTTGGTTTCTTTATTGCAGTATTGGAAATAATAAATTGGATATATTTTTCTTTTAGCAAATTAAAAGATGCAGCGGTTTGTTCTTCAAAAAATCTTTCAAAATAATTAAATATCTCACTGTCTTTTAATACTTTTTCGAGGTATAGAGTAATAAAGTTTAAAGCATTTCTATCTCTAACAGCAATATAATTTAAAAGTTGGTGATTATTAACCTTAAATTTTAGTGTATTTGATTGTTTATTTTCATCTAAAATTTTTGCATAGGCAAGCATTTTTATCGGTTGAGAGAAGAATTTGTCATATTCATTTTCAGCTTGTGGAATATTAGGTTTACTAAAAACTTGGGTTACGATTTCATTGGCATATTTTGAATATCTTATTTCATTTATTGTGAATTCTTTGTATTTGTCATCTTCAATAAATTCAATAATACATTCGCTTACAGAACTTAAAACATCTGCTGTTACTTTTTGGTCTATGAACCTTGCGCTATTTGATTTCCTAATGTCGTAATCAAATTGGTTTAAAAAAATTGTGATTTGTTTGCTATTCATTTACTGTTTCTTTTAATAGTCCAAAGAAAAATACTGAATTATTATCTATATTTAATGACCTTGTTCCATAATTTCTTGCAATTTTATAAAAATGATGAAACTCTTTCGTATTATAATATTCTAAATCATTTTGTGTAGGTAATCTGCTTCCGTTTTTCAATGTCAATAAAGCTACTGAACCGTCTGTAATTGTATTTGAGGGTAGAAACGTAGCTCTGGGATGATATGTAAGATTGGGAATTAATACAATATTATTTTTATTTAAAAACTTAGAAACCGCTAAATTTCCAATTTCTGAAATATATGTGTCATAATCAGGTATATCTTCAATTGCATTATTTTTTATATTGCGAGATTTTAAAACTCTGTATTTTCCTTTTTCTTTGGTTATCTTTTTTGTAATTTGTCTGTCTCTAAATGCTGAAAATATATTAAATTTCAATTTTTCGGCAACACTATCAAACATTTCATTTCTGTATATTAGCCAGTAAGGAAATTTATTGGAAAAAATATATTTTTTTTGTTGAGAGGTTATTGTATTTGTTATATAACTTTCGATTTCAATATTTTCTGATTTTGTAGATTTTGTATTAATAAAAATACTTATGGTTTCAATTTTTACTCCCTTGAATGCTGTTTCACCATAATCACAAATTCTATATAAATTTTGTGTTAAAAGTAGCTCTCTTGTTTTATTAAATTCGGGTGTGTTTATTAGACTTTTTGGAATAATAAATGAAACATAATCACTTATGTTTATAGCTTTTTCTATAAAAAAAGAAAATAAATTATTTGTATCGGAATTATAGGCTTTTTGTTTATATTCTCTAAGTAGATTTTGTTGTCCCGTAATCTTTTTATATGGTGGATTGCCAACAACCAAGTCATATTTAACTTCGCTTTTCCATGTTAAAAAATCTGAATTTATAAAGTTCAAAGTTATATTATTCGGTATTTCAATTCCTTTCAATATAATTTGTAAAATTTTTAATGCATTGTTATCAATATCCAACAAGTCAATAATTACATTTTCAATTTCGCTATATTTTTTTAATAACAGCGGTAAAAAATTACCAACTCCCACAGAAGGTTCTAAAATTCTAATTGATTTACGTTTAGGAAAATCAGGTAAAGCCTTGATGACAGAAAAAACTATATCTTGTCGAGTATAAAAAGCTGCTGTATTTAATCTTTCTGAATTAGCAAATTCAGCAATATTAAATAGTAATTTCGTATCTTTCTTTTTTGTATTTTTATTTAAAAAATTGTGCAAATTTTCAACTTTTTCAAGTTTATGTGTTTTAACAATTTCTTTTACATCTGTTTTTATTTCTTTTTTTTGTAAATAAAATTTAATTTTTAATGCTATTTGATAGAAAATATTGGTTGGTACGCTCTCGCCTAAACAATGTCTGATATTTAATTCGTTCTTTTTTAAAAAAGATAGTTTCTCATTGTCAGACAAATTGTTTAATTTTGAAAATGGTATTTCAGACCAATTAAATTTTTCAGGAACGGTCATCATACGCATTATTTCTCGAATACTAAAAACTCTGTTTTCTTCGGGGTGGATTGTATTCTGACTTGCTAAAATATCGTTTCTGGTGTGAATGCAAGGAGCTACTCTATCCCAATACCAACGCTTATATTTGTCACCGTTTTTTTGTTTATTGTATATTTTTATTCCGTCAATAATTCTATGCGGTATTCTATCAGCTTCTTGATTATCAAATGCAGACTGTCCTTCATCTAAATTTTCAATCCATTTAACCATTCGATTGTCGTAAGTTCTAAATGAGTGATAAATATCTGTTTTACATATTTCACCCATTTTACTTAGTTTTGGTAAATCTCCGATTAATTTTTTTAATGTTTTCGGTTCATTACTGTCCGGAAAAAAATCATAAGGTGTAATTTCTTTTAAATCTTTTCTTACGCCAATTACTAATGTTCGTGTTCTACTTGATTGGGAACCAAAGTCTTTAAAATTTATTACTTTGCTTACAATATTATAAATACCACCTAAGTTTAATTCAATAGCTTCACTTATTGGCTTATCTTCATTATCTATATCGGTGCAAATTGTGTTTAAAAAAGCCCTTACATTCTCAAATACAAAAAATTTAGGTTTTAAATCTTGTGTTATTTTTATAGAAGAAACAACAAGCGAATTTCTACCTTTTTCGTCTTTCTTTTTATGATTTGCAACTGACATTCCTTGACATGGGGGAGTTGCAATAATAACATCAGGTTCTTTTAAATTATAACTTTTTTTCCATTTGTTAAGTTCATTTTTTACTTGAATAAAAACAGTGTCTTGCGTTATATCTCCTGAAATATAACCACTATCATAAACACATTTTTTATTATATTTTTGAAATTCAAGTCTTTTTTTTATAAGCTCATTTGTAGCAATACAATAATATCCTGCTTCTGTGAAACCATAACAGCCTACACCTGCACCACTAAATAAACTTATGTATGTTACTATCTTATCCATATTGTTATTATCGAATTCAATTCACAAAAGCACCCTATTTTTATTATATTACTGGATATTTTAATTATTTTTTATAAAAACAGCTATTCACAACCTTAAAACGCCGACAAAGATAAATAAAAATTACAAAATAACAAAAACAAAAAAGCCGAAAAAACAAAGCCTTAATTGCTTTGGTCTTTTCGACTTTTATCTATTTTTTAATTAAGAATGAAAAATTAAAAATTAAGAATGATTTTTCAGTAAAATAATTATCTAATAAAATAATGTTCAACTTAAACTTTTCAACCTTTTACCTTTTACTTTTTACCTTTTACCTTTTATCTTTTACCTCTTAATTCTTCATTTTTCATTCTTAATTCTTAATTTTTTGATGTTTCATAAAATCGGTTGACAAAAACTTGTAAACATTAAACTATTATGTTAATAACTCCATTTGGTTATACACTCAACTTTTATTTACTTT
>PDWI01003811.1_pt1 | contig 32698 bp, 17 predicted proteins | sample 1430891 | NCBI WGS metagenome assembly PDWI01 (sample SAMN01162508, study PRJNA174530) | Oral metagenome, whole genome shotgun sequencing project. | biome: Marine environment; feature: Marine mammal; material: Swab sample of the gingival sulcus; isolation source: swab sample of gingival sulcus... | reverse complement strand
AAGATGTAAAATCAATAAATTTATACTATCACATATTTAGCTGAATTTAATATATACCCGAAAATGGCATAAAAACCGGTTTTTAATTCTTTAGAAAATCATTCTTAATTCCCCTCTGTGTTCATAATAACAGATTTTACGCCGGCTTTTTTAATATAACTTTGGCTGATGGTTTAGGCAGCTAAAACAATGATTGTAATTTTTTAAAGATTATAAATTTAAATATTAAGGCCTTTAACAGGATAGTACAGGATAATTGATGAAACGTAAATATATAATATTGTTACTACAATAATTAAACTAATTCAAGTCTAATTAACATTAATTTATGATGAAAACTTTAAAAAACAGAACTGATGCACAACGCATTGTTCAAACAAAGTTTAGAATTTTGAAACTATTCTTAGTATTAGTTTTATGTTCTCTGCAATTAGATGCTACTCCTGTTAATTCAGTTGCTTTACAACAGCAGATATCAGGTAAAGTAACAGATTCAAATAATATCCCATTACCGGGTGTGAGTATTATAATAGTAGGCACAACTAAAGGTACTCAAACCGATTTTGATGGCAACTACAGTATTGAAGCAAAAACAGGAGATATTTTACAATTCTCTTTTATAGGCATGCAAACTCAAACAATTAAAGTTGCAGAAAACAATACTATTAATGTAATCCTAAAAGAAGATGTAAGCTCTTTAAAGGAGGTAGTAGTGGTTGGTTATGGCAGTCAAACTAAGGCTAAGGTTACAGGAGCTATATCAAGCATTGATGCTGATGATATGACCAATATACCCACAACCAATGCAATAGAAGCCCTACAAGGTAAAGCATCAGGATTAACGTTAATTAATAATGGTTCACCGGGAAATGCTCCAACAGTAAGAATAAGGGGTATTGGAACTTATGGCAATAACGAACCTATTTTTGTGGTTGATGGCATTATAGTAGATAATATAAACGGATTGAGTGCAGAAGATATAGAATCTACAAGTGTTTTAAAAGATGCCTCAACTGCTGCTGTTTATGGTTCTAATGGGGCAAATGGCGTTATTGTTATTAAAACAAAAACAGGTAAAAAAGGCAAAACAGTATTTAACTTTAATACATATCTTAGCTCTAGGTTTAAACCTAAAACACTCAATCTATTAAATTCAGAACAATATGTGTCTTATGTTACAGATATGATGAATAATGCAGGCTCTGATGTTCCTGCCAGATTTTCTGACACTTCATTCATTAGCAACAATGTTGACTATCAAGATGCTATTCTTCAAAATGCTATGTCTCAAAACTATATTCTAAGTGCTACCGGAGGTAATGAAAATGCCAAATTTAGATTTTCCGGTAATTATCAAACACAAGAAGGTACAGTAATAAATGCTTCTTTAGACAAATATTCATTTAGATTAAATAGTGATTTTACAGTTGGCAAATTTACATTTGGTGAAACACTATCTCTTACCTATGCAGAACAAAATCCACTAATTTTAGCTTTTAGCGTATCACCTTTGGAAAATGCTTTTAAAATAGCACCGTATTTACCTATATATAATGCCAATAATATTGGTGGCTATAGTGAATTAGACGCTAACTCAGATGTTAATAATACTCGTAACCCTATGAGGACGCTAAATAGAGAGACACAAATAAACAAAAACATTAATGTTCTTGGTAATGTTTTTGCAAAAGTAAATATCTTTAAAAATTTAGAGTTTAAAACATCTATAGGGATGAATTTTTACGATAATAAATTTAAAAAAGAAGAATTACCCTATGGCACAGGAGCAACTTTACAAACAAATACAAGGTTTACTTATTTTGACACCAGATCTAAAACTATAACATTTCAAAACAGTTTATTATTTACAAAAACTTTGGGTGAAAAACATAATTTTAAAATCTTAGCCCTTGCAGAAAAGCGTAATCAAACAACAACTGTTTTAGGCGGGCAAGGCACCACAGCACTTGGCGTTAGTGATATTTCTGGAGTAACTGCCTCAGCAAATACCGTAAAATATAATAAAATAGGATATTTGGGCAGGTTAAATTATGATTATAACGGTAAGTATATATTTGCTGCCTCTGTTCGCAATGATGCTTCTTCTAAATTTGGTAAAAATAACAGGTGGGGTATTTTTCCTTCATTCGCAGTTGGTTGGGTAATAAGTAAAGAAAACTTTTTTAATAGAGATGGTTTTTTTAACTATTTAAAATTAAGAGCCAGTACAGGTGTTGCCGGAAATGATGCAAGTGCTGGTAATTATGCTTACGAATCTAGTTTGCTGGCTAACTATTTCTATACAAGCAATTTAGAAGCCATTGCCATAAGCAGCTTATCAAATGATGATTTAAAATGGGAAGAAACAAGAATGACCAATGTAGGATTAGATCTTGCATTTTTAGACAACAAACTAACATTTAGTGCAGAATATTATGACAATACCAGTTCTGATTTAATTGTATTGGTAAGGGCTGCTGAATCAGTTGGCGTACCAAACGCAACACCAAGAAACTTTGGAGGTGTTACTACTGATGGTTTTGAATTTAATCTTGGATACAAAAATCAAGGAGAAAATTTTAATTGGTCTGCCAACTTTAACTTAAGTACTACAAATAATAAAGTTACTAAAATGTATGAAGACGCATTGTACTATGGTTCTAAGCCCAACGTTTTCCATGGCGGAGAAATTTCCAGATTAACAGAAGGTGAAGCAGCATGGCATTTTTACGGTTGGCAAACAGACGGTATCTTTCAATCACAAGCAGAGGTAGATGCTTCTGCACAGGCCGGTACTGCCGCACCCGGAGACATTCGCTTTAAAGATTTAGATAATGATGGTGATATTGATAATGATGACAAAACGGTTATTGGCAATCCTTTTCCAAAAATAAATTATGGCCTGTCTTTAGATGCCAACTATAAAAACTTTGATTTTAACATGTTCTTTTCCGGTGTTTCCGGTAATGATATTTTTAATGCCAATAGATATTATCTTGATGGTGCAAGTCAAGTTACCAATGCATCTACAGCTGTATTAGACCGTTGGACACCAACAAACCCTTCTAATACACAGCCAAGAGCAATATTTGGAGACCCAAATCAAAACTCAAGAGTATCCAATCGTTATGTAGAAGATGGCTCATATCTAAGACTAAAAAACATTACTTTAGGATATAACTTACCGTCAACTACTTTAGATAATTTTATTGGCGGAGCATTGTCTAAGTTTAGAATATATATAAGTTCTCAAAATTTGTTTACAATTACAAATTATTCAGGTTATGACCCGGAAATAGGCCCTTCATTAGGTATAGCATCTACCACAGGAAGTGTAAACACAGAAATTGGAGTAGATAGAGGTCAATATCCGCAATCTACATCACTATTATTTGGGTTACAAATTCAATTCTAATAAAAAATATATTATGATAACAAAACAACAATATTTAATTTTAGCATTTGTTTTTCTTATTTTAAATTCGTGTAAAACAGACGATTTAAAATTAAGTAATGGAAATGCAATTAATGAGTCTACTTTTCCTGCTACAAGTGCTGAGTTAAAAGCTGCAATCAACGGAACATATTCTCCATTACAATCTCAAGGTTTATATGGCAGGTATTTATTTTATATGTATGATTATATGGCTGGTGATGAAGTATATGTAGGCTCCAGAGGCACCGCAGACTTAAGAGAGTTCTTAGAATATACATTTACCCCAACTAATAATGACATTTATTTATATTGGAAAAACGCATATAACGGCATATCAAGAGCAAATCTTATTTTAGACAGAATAGACAAAATTAATGCTTTTTCAGAAACCGAAATGCCTCAGGCAGATAAAGATGACTTTATTGGCCAAGCCAGATTTTTAAGAGCATTTTACTATTTTTTATTAGTAGAAAGATTTGGAGACATCCCTTTATATACTACTTCTGATGTAAATTTTACCGGTGCTCCCAAATCACCTAAAGAAGATGTTTACCAGTTAATAATTAGCGACTTAGAAGACGCAAGTACAAAACTGAAATTAAAATCTAATACCGAAGCGGGTAGAGCCACAAAAGGTTCGGCAGATGCCCTGTTAGGTAAAGTACACTTATACAGAAGAGAATATGCATTAGCTAAAACAGCTTTTGACAAGGTAATTAACAGTGGCGAATACACATTAACAGCAAATTATTTTGATAATTTTGAAAATGAAAACGAAAACAACTCAGAATCAGTATTTGAAGTACAGTTTGAATATGGCGGAGGTGGTGCATGGACCTATGTAGATTGGGGAGGACAAGATAATGGTGATTCTGAAACATGCTTTAGATCTATAGAATATGGAGGGTTAGGAGGTTTTCATAACAACGACCCTTCACAAAGTTTAATTGATGAATATGAAACCGGCGACCCAAGATTAAAAGACAACTTTTATTTTGAAGGAGATACCTGGTCTGGAGGCGTTGTTGAAGCCATAACACCGGCAGAAGCACCTGCTTACTGGAGAAAATATCAAAAAGCCTATAATCAAGATACAGATGGTGCCGGATTATCTGATATAAACATGAGAATTATCCGGTATGCAGATGTATTATTAATGGCAGCAGAAGTGGAAAACGAGTTAGGTAATTTAACCAATGCTATTGATTTAATAAATAAAGTTAGAAACAGGGCGAACATGCCCAATTATGGCACTACTGCCATGAACGCTACATATCCTGTAAATACCAAAGAAGAATTCTTTAAAGCATTAATACACGAAAGAAGAGTGGAACTTGCTGGTGAGCAATCACGTTTCCCTGATTTATTACGTTGGGGAATGAGTGATATGATTGATGGTTTTGTACAAGGAAAGCATGAATTATTTCCTATTCCGGAAAAAGAGTTTGACACTAATTCAAACTTAACATCCGCAGATCAAAACCCCGGTTACTGATTTTGAGTTAGTTATTTTAAATATGAAAAACTGGCTTTTATAACTTTAAAAGTCAGTTTTTCTCTATTTAACCCATTCATTAAATTAGCACTCAATATCTATAAAGAATATTTTAAATGAATCCTCAAAAAAAAATATTTAAACCAAAACTGTATCTAATAGCTGCTATACTAATTTTTGGTTTTACTGTTTCGTGCACAAAAAACAATGAAGATAAACAAGACTCAGAAAAACTGTTTCAAAAAATAACCGCTAAAAATTCAGGTATATTCTTCAATAATCAACTAACTGAAACAAATGAGTTAAATTATTTTAATTACGCATATATATACATGGGTGGAGGTGTTTCTGTGGGCGATTTTAACAATGACAACTTAACAGACCTGTATTTTACAGGTAATATGGTGGGTAATAAACTTTATCTCAATCAAGGTAATTTTAAATTTAAAGATATAACCGTAGCATCTAACACAGGTTTAGATAGTATTTGGTCTGCGGGTACTACTACAGTAGATATTAATAGTGATGGTTTATTAGATATTTACGTTTCTGTAGCCGGCAAAAACACTTCATATAAAAATAAACTACTCATTAATCAAGGTGTAAATAAGAACGGAATTCCTACCTTTAAAGAAGAAGGAGAAAAATATGGATTAGATGATAATGGAAGATCTGAGCAAAGTATATTTTTTGATTATGATAATGATGGAGATTTAGATGTATATGTAATTAATTATCCTATCACAGACTTTAAAATTTCTGTATCTTATTATGAGGCTATGATTAAAAATCCGTCTATGCTTTCTTCAAGTCACTTGTATAGAAACAACGGAGATTTAACCTTTACAAATGTTACGGAAGAAGCCGGATTATTATCTTTTGGATTGAGTATTGGTGTTAGTGTTGCAGATTTAAATAAAGATGGATATAAAGATATTTATGTATCTAATGATTTTGCCAGCCCAGACTTTATTTACTTTAATAATAAAGATGGTACATTTTCAGAAAAAAGTAAAACAGTAACCAGACAAACTTCGTTCTACGGTATGGGAACAGATATTGCAGATTTTAACAACGATGGTTTGTTAGATATTGCCCAGTTAGACATGTCTCCTAGTTCACACAAACGCTCCAAAGAGAATATGGCAAGTATGGATCCTGAAAATTTTCAAAAAATAGTAGATTTAGGTTTACACCATCAATATAATTGCCGCATTTGCAGGTGTAAAATCTACCGATTGGAGCTGGGCAGCTCTATTTGCCGATTTTGATAACGATGGCTACAAAGACTTATTTATTTCTAACGGAACACGCAGAGATATACACAATAATGATTTTTTTGCACAATTTAAAAAATCAGGATACTTTAAAAATAAAACAACACGTAAGAAGGATGATTATAAAATCATAGAAAAAATGCCTTCTGAGCCATTAGCAAACTATCTATTTCATAATAATAAAAATTTAACATTTACCAATAAAAGCACCGTTTGGGGTTTAGAAGATAAAAACTTTTCTAACGGAGCTGCTTATGCAGATTTGGATAATGATGGAGATTTAGATTTAGTAGTAAATAATATAGACCAAGAAGCTGGTATTTATGAAAATACTGTAAATAAAAGTACAAATAAAAAATATCTAAAAATTAAGTTTAACGGTTCCGATAATAACAAATTAGGTATAGGTAATACCGTAACTATTTATAACAATGGCGGGTTACAAATATCTGAATTAATGTTAACACGCGGCTATCAGTCTTCAACAGAACCTATTATCTATTTTGGAGTGGATACTAATGAAAAAATAGATTCACTCATTGTTCAATGGACAGACGGTTACACACAAAAAATAAATGATATTAAAACAAACCAAACAATAACATTAGATTATAAAAATGCAATAAAAAACAACTTTAACAACAACAATCTTATCAAAAAACAACTATTTACTGATATTTCAGAAAAAACAAAAATTAACTTTATACACAAAGAAAACGAATATTTTGATTACAATTTAGAACCATTATTGCCACATAAGATGTCTCAATTTGGACCCGGAATTGCTATAGCGGATATAAATAATGATGGATTAGATGATTTTTGGATAGGAGGAGCCTACCGACGTAGCGGAGCAATCTATATTCAAAACAACAACGGAACATTTTCCCGAACAAATCGGGAAATTTTTGAGGAAGATAAAGACCACGAAGATTTAGACGGCGTTTTTTTTGATGCTGACAACGACGGTGATTTAGATTTATATGTAGTAAGCGGAGGTAATGAATTTACTCCAAAAGATAAAAGATATAAAGACAGACTCTATATAAATAACAAAAACGGCAATTTTATAAAAAGTAAAACAGCATTGCCGGAAGAAATTCTAGAAAGTGGTGCAAAGGTAATCCCTATAGATTTTGATAATGATGGTGATTTAGACCTCTTTCTGGCTTCCAGATTGTTGCCAAACTATTACCCCAAACCACCAAATAGTTATTTATTAGAAAACATAAGTACAAAAAACACCGTAAAATTTAAAGACGTATCTGCCAATTCAAAAAATACATTCTCAAAATTAGGCTTAGTTACAGATGCCATTGCATTAGATTTTGATAATGATAATGACCAAGACATTATTGCAGTTGGTGAGTGGATGCCCATTACTTTTTTAGAAAATACAAATGGACTTTTTAAAAATGTAACAACCAAACAATCGTTAAAAAATACTACTGGTTGGTGGTATAGTATTCAAAAATCAGATATTGATAATGACGGAGACCAAGACCTTATAGTAGGTAATTTAGGTAAAAATTATAAATACAAAGCAACACCGGAAAAAACATTTGATATTTATGCTAATGATTTTGACAACAATAAAAGTTTAGATGTAGTGCTGGGATATTATGAAGGTAAAACACAATATCCGGTTAGAGGTCGTGAATGCTCATCTCAACAAATACCTGACATTAAAAACAAATTTAAAAGCTATCAAGAATTTGCTGATGCAGATTTAGCAACCATTTACACTAAAGATAAATTAGAAGATGGTATACATTATAAGGCAGAAACTTTTGCTTCTGTTTATGTTGAAAATTTGGGTAACGGAAAATTTAAAATGACAAACCTACCCAAAGAAGCTCAATTTTCATCAATAAACGCCATTATTACAGAAGACTTTAACAATGACAAAAGTAAAGATATTTTAGTAGCCGGAAATCTATACCAGTCTGAAGCAGAAACCCCAAGAAATGATGCTTCTATAGGGCTACTTATGTATCAAACAGAGAAGGGATTAACACCAATACCGTTTAGTGAATCTGGTTTTTTAGCAGATAAAGATGTTAAACAAATGAAACTCATTACCATAAAAAGTAAAAAATGTATTATAATTGCCAATAATAATGATGCCATTCAGGTATATCAACTAAATAACTAATGAAAAAACTAACTTTACTACTAGCAATCGTATTCTTTTTTAATGGATGTAAGGGAACAAAACCCGTTATAAGCAAAAACAAAAATGTTATTGAAAAAAAGGTAGATTCACTACTCTCAATAATGACTCTTAAAGAAAAAATTGGGCAAATGAATCTGTATAATGGTTCATGGGATATGACAGGACCTCCTAACGACAAAGCTTCAGCAAAAAAATTAAAGGATTTAGAAAATGGTTTTGTAGGTGCTATGCTCAATGTTAAAGGGGTAAAAAATGTGAGAGCTGTTCAAAAAATTGCGGTAGAAAAATCACGATTAGGTATTCCATTACTCATTGGTTTTGACGTAATTCATGGTTACAAAACCATTAGCCCCATACCATTAGCAGAAGCTGCAAGTTGGGATTTAAAAGCCATTAAAAAATCGGCAGAAGTGGCGGCAAAAGAAGCTGCAGCCAGTGGTATAAACTGGACATTTGCTCCGATGGTAGATATTTCAAGAGATCCTCGATGGGGACGCGTTATGGAAGGTGCAGGCGAAGACCCATTTTTAGCTAGTAAAATTGCCTATGCACGTGTAAAAGGCTTTCAAGGCGAAGATCTTGCTAATGAATATACTATAGCAGCTTGTGCAAAGCACTTCGCAGCTTATGGGTTTGTTGAAGCAGGAAAAGAATACAATACCGTTTCTGTAGGAAATTCAACATTGTATAACACAATTTTTCCGCCATTTAAAGCTGCAACAAAAGCAGGTGTTAAAACTTTTATGAATGCTTTTAATTTAGTTAACGGCATCCCTGCAACAGGAAATGCTTTTTTACAAAGAACTATTTTAAAAGAAAAATGGGGGTTTAAAGGTTTTATCGTATCAGATTGGGCTTCTATTAAAGAACTCAAAAATCATGGATTTGCTAAAGACAACAAAGAAGCCGGAAAAATAGCATTAAATGCAGGTTCTGATATGGATATGGAATCTTATGCATATATTGACCATTTAGAAGAACTAGTTAAAGAGAAGAAAATAGACGAAACCCTTATTGATGATGCAGTTCGTAGAATTTTAACCGTAAAATACGAATTAGGCTTGTTTGATGACCCTTATAAATATTGTGATACAACAAGAGAACAAGAAATTGTTAACAGTAAAAAAATGAACGATGCTGTATTAGATATAGCCAAAAAATCAATTGTTTTACTTAAAAACGAACCTGTTAACAACCAAAAATTATTACCCTTAAAAAAACAAGGTCAAAATATTACGGTTATAGGTGCTTTAGCCAATGATGACGACAGTATGTTAGGTAGTTGGCGAATAGGTGCAGATGCGAATACCGCTGTAACAGTTTTAGAAGGTTTACAAAAATATAAAGGTAACAAAATAACCTATGAAAAAGGAGCTGATGTAGCCATAGGAGAAACTTTTTTTCACTATGATACTAAGATAAATAATACAGATAAAAGCAAATTCACAGCAGCAATTAAAGCAGCAAAAAATGCCGATGTGGTTATTATGGTTTTAGGTGAACATGGATTTCAAACCGGAGAAGGAAGAAGTAGAACTAATTTAGGCATACCGGGTGTTCAATTAGATTTATTAAAAGAAGTTTATAAAGTAAACAAAAACATTGTTTTAGTACTAGCTAACGGAAGACCACTAACTATAAACTGGTCTAAACAAAATTTACCTGCCATTGTAGAAGCTTGGCAATTAGGCACACAATCTGGCAATGCTATTGCACAAGTTTTATACGGAAATGGTATTTTGGTCTAAATATACAGATGTAGATAACACTCCTTTATACCCCTTTGGATATGGTTTAAGCTACACAACATTTTCTTATAAAAATTTAAGACTAGACACGTCAACAATTAAGAAAAATCAAACCATTAATGTTTCTGTTGATGTTACTAATACCGGTAATTTTGATGGATATGAAGTTGTACAACTCTACATCCAAGATATTGTAGGAAGCATTGCAAGACCCGTAAGAGAATTAAAAGGTTTTGAAAAAGTACATCTAAAAAAACTAATAATACATGGGAAGTTGAACCCGGTGATTTTAATCTTTGGGTTGGAACCAACTCAAATGCTACCTTAAAAGCTACTTTTAAGGTAGTTGAGTAATATAATATTGTGCTTCTCAAATAATACCAAGTCTAATATATAATGCTATATTAGACTTGGTATAATTTATTGGGTTTCATCAATATCTCGCCATTTTGATAATGCTTCTAAAAAATAATAATCTGCATAATTTAATGGTTTATCATTTTCTTCGCCAGTATGAATATTACCAACGGAGTGCATTAAAATAAATCCTTGATTTTTGCCATACTTAGCTAAATAATCATCTGAAGAAAGTCTCCGAAGAATGCTTTCTGCATAAGCAATCATTTCCGTTCTTTTTTCAGGCACAAATTGCTGTAAGGTCAATAAAGCAGAAGCTGTAATGGCTGCTGCAGAAGCATCTCTGGGTTCATTAGGAATGTTGGGGGCATCGTAATCCCAATAAGGTATATGGTCTGCAGGTATTTTTTTGCTGGTCATAATATAGTTTGCTATTTTTTTTGCTTGCTCTAAAAACAGTGTATCTTTTGTATTTTCATACGTTTGAGTAAAACCATACAAACCCCATGCTTGTCCCCTCGCCCAAGATGTCCAATCTTCATAGCCTTGTGCCGTTTGTTTACTTCTTACTTTTCCTGTTTCGGCATCATAATCTATTACATGGTAACTACTGTAATCATCTCTAAAGTGATTTTTTAATGTTGTTTTTGCATGGTTTACGGCAATATTGTAAAGCGTAGTGTCTTTTGAATATTCTGCAGCACGAAACAGTAATTCTAAATTCATCATATTGTCTACAATAATTGGTGTGTTCCAGCCACGTTCTGAAATCCATCCCATATCCGGTGTGGTATCCCAAGACTGTATAGCTCCTATTGCCGGTCTGTAACGTGTTGCTAAAGATTTTGCTCCTTGCACTACTACATCTTTATAGTGGTTATTTTTTAAAAACAGAATACCATTGCCATAGCTGCAACCTAACATAAAACCAACATCATGTGAATTGGTAATGTATTTTACAGAATCTAAGGCCTCGGTAAATTTTATGGCATTTGCTTTATTTTTTTCAGAGGGATGATAATTGTAGATATACCACAACGATCCCGGAAAAAAACCGCTTGTCCAATCTTGATAAGGTTTTAATCGTAATTCGCCTTCTTCGGTAATGCCTCTGGGTTGCAGTTTTTTCTGAGAAGGTAAAAACGCGTTTAATCAAGTCTTCTTTCGTTTCTTTTTTTGGTGTTGTTGCTGCCTCTTCTTTATTATTTTTACACGCAAACACCCCTAAAAACATAATTGTTAAGAGTACTAATTTTATTAATTTCATCTGTTTGTTTTTTTGTAAGAACCTGTAGTTTATATAGTTAATTATTTTTATGAGTAACAATCTTTGTTTTTCAAATGCTTGTTTTCTATTTTATAAGTTGTTTTCCTTCGTTTAGTTTCATTTTTTTGTTTTTAAATTTAAAAATACCTGTTGTTCCTTTTGGTAAAGTAACAGTTCCTGAAACTTTGGCATTTTTCTTTTTTAAATGCACAATAATCTTTCCTTTTGGATGTGGCATTTCAGCGTTTATCTCATCCAATCCATTAAAATGTGGAGCAATCATAATTTTATTAAAATGTTTACTTACAGGATAAATTCCTGCAATTATTTTTAAGAAATGATAATTTGGTGAAGCAGACCATGCATGGCATTCAGAGCGTGGTTCAGTGTCTGTTTCGGCAAAGGTGGTTAACCCTTGATCTAATTGATTGGTCCAATTTTCTAATAGTGAAGTGTATAAATCTCCCATTCCTACTTTATGCAAAGCGTTGAACAGGTAGTATTTGTAGTAAATGGTTGTTTGTATTAAACTTTTATCATTTAATATTTTTTGCATCATTTCTTGCTGTTCATCCTCAGAAACAGCATCGGTTAAAATTGCCATAATATTAGTATGCTGCGAAAACTTTTGTTTATTAGGTGTTTCAGCAAATATTTTTTTTTGAGGTACATAACAATTTTTGTATACGCTTTTTATAATACGTTTTTCTAAAGCCTTATATTTTGTGGCTTCTTCGGTATATCCTAAATCAGCAAACATTTCTGATGCCAATTGCAGCGTTCTTACAAATTGCAATGCTATTGAGGCCGAGTAGCCATCATCTGCACCGTCTGGTATGCCATTATGAAATCCGGCACTCCAATCCGTAAAATTCCACCACTCCATTTTGGTAGGCATTCCTGTTTTGTCAACTTTATTTGTCCACCAATCTAAAACCGCTTTCATACCCGGTACATATTTTTTTGTAAATTCAGCATCATCTTTATACATATAATGGTCGTGAATCATATTTATCCAAAGGAGTGAATAAGTTGGTATAATCTGAACAATATAAGATGGATAACGACTCGCTGTAAGACCATTTGGCAAACGTGAATTGTCAAACATTTCTATTGCTTTTTTCATTAACCTATCATCTCCGTCAACACTTAAAGAAACCATAGCCTCAATTCTGGCATCTCCTATATATTGTAATTGTTCATAATAAGGGTCTATAAAACTCTCTACTGCAGAGTTACGCAGTGTTAGCCACGAAGTATTCCAAATTTTGGTTAATGTATCATTTTTGGTAATAAATTTTGCATTTTCTTTAAATGGATAGGCGGTGTAGATATTGTAGTAATCATCAATTACTAATGGTTCGCTCTGGGTTTCAATATCTAATTGAATAAAACGAAAAGTTTTTTGCCCAAAGGGTTTAAAACTTCTATTTGTGCCTCCATCAGGTTCAATAATATCAAAATAACCTAAAATATGCTTACCCTTAATATTGTTTCTATTTCCTTTTTTCCAGTTTTTATCGTACAGAGCTTCTGCATAGGTTATTTTTATTTTACTGTCTTTTCCGTAAGAATATTTAATAATTGGATGCCCAATGGTATGATGCCTCTGATCTATTAATATTTTTGCCTTGGTATGTGCCGGAATGGTTAATTTTTCTTTTCCTTTAATAAAATTATCAGATACTTTTATACCTTCACTACGTGCTATTTTTCCAAATTGCTGTGGGGTTTCTTCCATAAAAGGAATTGTTCTGGGAACTAAATACCAAGTACTGCCAAACAAAAAGCCGCGTCCTACGGCAAACTCTACAGTTCCTGGTTTTGGGGCAAGCCATTTGGCATCATCATAACCTGTCTTTTCCCAATTCCAAGGGTGTTTTTTTGAAATTAATTTTTCTCCCGGGCCGGCAGCATAATAACCACGAAGCGAATCGCTTACAAAAGGAATACTCTTAAAACCTGTATCGTTAAGTACTTTCCATTTTGAATTTTTACCCGTATTTACATCTACAAGATTATTTTCATCACCCTGCAAAATAAAAGCGGTTTGAAAGGTCATTGTTGAGGCTTTTCGGTATTCTCCAAAATTTACAACCTCGGCTGCAATTACGTTTTTGCCAACGTTTAATTTATCAGCAATATCTAAGGTTTCGTATCTGTAATGATTAATGTCGCTGTTTGACGGACCCGATATTAAATATTTGCCGTTGACGTACAAACGATAACGGTTATCTGCCGAAACATGGACAATAAATTTTTCTGGTTTTGACGCTAAATTAAAAGTACGTCTAAACAAAAATTTACGTGCATCTAATGTAGATTCTGTTGGGTGTGTAATCCATTGTGCCGTCCATGCATGTTTTAATTTGGTAAATTCTTTTCCTTCGTGATTAATTTTTACATCAGATTCCTGTGCCGAAAGTGTTACCCACTGATATACTAACAGGGTAATTACAATATATATATTCTTCATGGTAATTATTCTAATCCTTGTGGTTTGTTTTTTGTTACTTTAAAATCGGCAAAAAAGCAGTACGAATCGTTTTTCGGAGCCCAGTCAACCGTATTTCCTCCGTGAAATGTTGAAAAATAAAACGAATCAATATCCCCTAATGGTGCTAAACGATACCGTACCTTGGTATTGTTCACTACCTTTTTACCATTTACCCAAACTTGCATAACGCCATTAAATTTATCGGTATCGTTCATTTTTAAATATTGTGTAATTCTATACCATTTATTCTTTTGAAAAGTGGTATGCATGTCAATAATATCGCCCCATTTGTGTTTCATATCCATGTGGTAGAAATACAAAATAACAGCTCCTTTTTCTCGCCACATATAACGTGCAGACCACCCTTCACCGTTATCCGGATGTACACCTCCTGTATATGTTTCGCCTCCACTGGTTAAACCGGGTAATTTTCCACCCAAAGAAAAATCAAAATTTTTATCAAACTTTACATAGTAATCTAAATAATATTCGGTAGATTTTGGCAATGGTTTATCAAATTGAATGCCTCCTTTTTTTGGACCAACAGCACCTTTAGGATACTTTACTTTTAATACTTTTCCGTGTAAACTATCTTCTACAATACTTGCTTTGTCTTCTACAATTTTCCATTTTACGTTACCTACATCGTTCAATAAATCGTCATCCGTATAAGCACCTATTTTATTGTTTTCAAAATTTAATTTAAAAATGGGATTGGCATCTTGTTTTTTAACAGTTGTTTTTTTTACACTACAACTTATAAGAAACAATACCATCACACTATAACCTATATATCTCATATCTTACTTGTCTAAATATTTTAGCATGAATTTTTTTGTGTTTTCTACTGCTTTTTTAGATTCGGGCAACAAATAATGTCCTTGCCAAACGTGCCACATGCCATCGTAAACATCCAGTTTTGTTACAATATTTGAATTGTCTAGAGCACGATACATTCTTATGGCGTTACTCAAAAATATTTCTTTACCTCCAACCTGTATTAATGTAGGCGGGAACCCTTTGGTAAAATCTCCATAAACCGGCGAAACGTAGGGGTTTTTAAATTCGTTTTCCAGAGCATAAGCCAGTGCAGCATTTTCAAGAAAGTTTTCATAAATTAACGATGGGTCGTTATCTGCCAACGTAAAATAAGTGTCTCCAATTTTATCTATATCTGTCCAAGGAGACCACAGCACCAAGCATGATGGTAACTCCAAACCTAAATCTCTCATTTTTAAAATACTACCTGCTGCCAGACCTCCGCCTGCAGAATCGCCATAAAATGCAATATCTTTAGCATTATATTCTTGCAATAATGCTTTATAAAATTGAATGACCTCATCTATAATTTGATTGAATTTTTTATGCGGTGCCAAAGTATAGTCAATAGCTATAATCCGTAGCCCGGAAGTTTCTGCTAACGGCAACATTGATGCCAAGGTCATATCTGCTGATAGCAGAACATAAGCTCCTCCGTGAACATATACCACCACACGATTGCTTTTTTGGTAGTTTTTAGGTTTTACGTCTATTGCCCTTATACCTCCAATATAAACAGTATCTATTTTAGGTTTATAATACTCCTTTATAGGCTCTAAACCTCTATATACGACACTGTCTATAGTTTTTTGGAATTTTGTCCATTCGTGGAGCGGAGCATTTGGTTTTGGTATTTGTGAAGTGTTACGTATAGCACGTTTTTTTGCGAGTAATATTTCTTGTGCCTGCTTAGAAATGGTTGTTGGCACATAAAATCCATTATTTAAGGTACTTGTTTCAAATCTGGAAACAGGGTTGTTTTTTTGTCTTGTTTCATCAACAACTCCCTTTAACAGTACTTCTCCCCTGTCAGGAACTGCTTTTACCAAAGCGTATTGATTGTAATTATAGGTAATTATTTTTTGATGAATTGTTTTTCCGTTTTGAGTGGTTGTTATTTTATTCCAGTTATTAGGAATACGAACTTTTACAGTTAATGGATAATCGTAAATTTCATTCTGCATTTCGTCTTTTAAATCAAAAGCGATTTCAGTATTAGTATTTTTAGTTACGCTAATGCTGTGTGTGGCGTATTCTTGTGCATATTTAGCTACATCTACAAAAGTTGCCAACCATAATTTATCTTCTTTTTGTTTTAAATAGTTTAGAAATTCGTTGGTGGTTTTTTGAGCTTCGGGTGTTGTTATCTGATGAAAATGCACACTCCCCCAGCCTCGGTAATAGTTTTTTCCTTCTAATTTTGAGGTTTTATTAAGCAACGGTAAAATATAGTGATTTCGAGTACTATCATTTGTATATATATGCGGACTGGAAATGCTTCTAACTTGTTTAAAATCTATTTTATTGGCAGGGTTTAACAATCCAACGGCTCCTCTGGCAGCAATAAAGTGTTTGGCAGCTTCATTTGCATTGCCTTCTCCCCAAGGGTAGGCATAAACTAAACACTTTTGCCCAATTTTATTTTCTATGGTATTGATGGTTCTTTGCAAACGATTGTTATATTGTTTTAAAGAAGGATATTTAATCCCTTTTTTAACATCTTGGTACCAATTTCTATCATCGTGCCCTTGTATAGCATCTCCATTTTTAGCCAGTTCTACAAATAAATTCCAATTTTTTACATTCCATTTTTCATCGGCTTCGGTAATCACAAACCAAGTAAACGGAAAACGGTATTTTTTTTGAAGTTGTTTCCAGTACGGAATATCTTGTTCGTAATTATCATCAATGGTTACTGTAAATGCACCTAATTTATCGTCATTCCACAAACATACAGTTGCTGTTCCTATAGTAGATTTCCATACTTTGTCAGTTATTTTAAAGCGTGGTTTTACTGCGGTTTCCAGAATAAATTTTTCTTGCGAAAACCCTTGCAAAAAGCAAATAAAAAAGCATAATAAAAGTATTTTTTTCATTTGGTTCTCTATGTTTTGTTTTTAGAACTCGTTTAAAATAATAGTTCAAATAAAATTGGTTAAAAAATCCACCCATAAAATCCATACTCATAGAGCGTTATTTTTAAAAACGTGTTTAACTTCTAAGTTAAATGATGCCTTGCCCAATAGGTTTTCTCATGCCAATCTAAAGGCAAAACAAACACTTAAAATAACCTATACCGTAACAATAACTAATCCTGTATATAAATTAAACATCTTCTTTCTCTTGAGCACCACTGAATGTAGTTCCGGAAACCTAAGCACCCTGTCTTATCAACCCCAGTCTTTATGGTAAATCAATGGGTTTTGGGCTTCGCTATCTAGTACATCTCCTATTTTTAAAGATTTAAAGTAATCATCTGGTAACACATTTTGTTTACCATTAAAAGTACTGCCATCGGGCATATAAGCACAAGTCATTGCTTTGCGGGTATTAGGGGTCATATTCACTCCCGCAGCATGAATAGTAAGGCCATTATGAAAAGAGCAGCTACCCGCCTTAATTATTGAAGGTACAGGTTCTCTGGTTGCATAATCCGGATAGGTATTAAATATATCGCCCATACTTGCATCTATACCTGGTTCTATAAAATCTGTATCTTTATTTGAACCCGGCATAAAATATAAACACCCGTTTTGTAGTGTTGCATCTTCTAAAGCTATCCAAATACTTAATGCCTCACGATGTGAAAAAGACCAAAATGGCGTATCTAAATGCCAGGCTGTAGCATTACCCCATGGTTGTTTAACCAAAGATTGGTCATGCCAAATTCTAATACCATCTACCTGTGCCAAATCAGCAGCCATTTTGCCAATACGTTTATCAAACATTAATTCTTTTACGTTGGCATCAGTCATCCATAAATTAATTATCTGGTCAAACACTTTACCAAAGTATTCCGCATCTTTATTAATACCATCAGACTCTCCTGTTTTTATTTCTGAATAAGGGAACTTTCTACCTTGTCTGTCTTCAACGGCTTTATCTATAGTTTTCTTCCAATAGGCAACTTCCTGTGAGTCTAAAAAGTTATCTATGATTAAAAAACCATTTGCCCTGTAAAATGCTATTTGTTGTTGGGTTAAATTATGAATCATCTTATTTTTTACAATTAGCTATAATACAATACTAATTTTATATTGCTATACTATTATCCTGTAGTATCCTGTTTTACAAAGTTATAATGGGTAATTATAGAAAACCCCAGCATCTAAATAAGTTCTTCTTGATTAGAACATCATTTAAATAGACTTACGAACTATAAAATTAAAAGGGTTTTTAATTTTTTGGCTCTTCTTATTTAAAATTAAAGCCGCAGCCGTTTTACCCATTTGTTTAAAATCTGTACTTATTACAGTAATACCGAGTAAATCTTTTAGCGGTGTATCATTATAAGATATTATACCTATATCTTTGCCTAAAATTAAATTTTTATCTCTTATTTGCCTTACTAAATTTACCAAATCAGATTCATCAATGGTTATAAATAAATCTCCTTTATTTAGAATCATTTTTTCTTCAATCATCTCAATAACTTCAAAACTGATAGAATGCTCAACACAAAATTTTCTAAAGCCATGTAAAATTTTTATGGGATATGGATAGACTGCATGTTCCGGGTAAACTAATATAACTTTATTATAATTATTTATCTTACTTAAACCTACGGTTAAAGCCTGATAAATATCATTTTCAAAATCCTGAAACACTTCTGCAACTTCTTTATTGTTTTCCAGTCTGTTATCTAAAATTATAAGTTTATTTTTAGGTATTTTATCAATTGCTTTAATTACGTCATCAGTAAAACTTTTATAATTAAAATTATCCGTTTTAAAATGAGGCATAATAACGTAATAGTCATAAGCTCCTATGTTTTTTTCCAATAAATTTAAAAACAGTGATTCATCAAAATGATAAATAAACAGATTTGTATGAGCAACACCTCCCAGAGATTTAACAAAAGAATTATAAATAAGCATTTTGTAAGAACTTAGCTTATTAATTAAAAAGCAAACATTTATTTTAGCAATTAATTCTGTTTTAGCCGTATAATAGCCTTTTCCTTTTACAGAAACAATTACTTTTTCTTGTTTTAACTTCCTATATGCCTTTTCTACAGTGTCTCTGGATAAATAACAATCTTCACTTAGCTTATTAATTGAAGGTATCTTCTCGCCCATCTTTAATGAGCCTTCTGCTATTTTAGCAATAATTATATCTACTATTTGCTTGTACTTAGGTTTGCTTGATTTTTCATCTATAGTTAAAAACATTATTAGTATTTGAGTGATTACTTATAATTGTTAATTCTGAACTCATCTTAACTTTTTGTTTTTAACCGAAAATGAGATAAAATTTGTTCAGAAAGATAAATGTAAATTTATACATAATATTTATTTTTTTTATCTAAAAACATAAAGAAATTTATATCAGCACAGCACAGGATACTTCTTTTAATAGATGAAAATATTTTTACTTATTACTAATAGTAAATACCAATGAAAACCAAACAAAAAACATATAAATATGTTGATTATCTTTGGAATGAAGAAAAAGCTGCATTGCTAAAAGACAATCAAATAGAACTATTGCTATACAGATCTAATCTGTTGGGAGCTGATTTAAGAATTACCAATTATGGCGGTGGCAATACCAGTTGCAAAGTTATAGAAAAAGACCCTTTAACAGGAAAAGACACAGAAATAATGTATATTAAAGGCTCCGGAGGTGACATTGGCAGCCTAACAAGAAAAGGGTTGGCCGGATTGTATGTTGAAAAACTACAACAACTTAAGAATGTATATAGAGGTTTAGAACACGAAGACGAAATGGTTCAGCTATTTAATCACTGCATTTACGATTTAGATAGTAAAGCACCATCAATAGACACACCCCTGCACGGTTTATTACCTTTTAAGCATATAGACCACCTACACCCGGATGCTTTAATTGCTATTGCTGCTGCTAAAGACGGAGAGCATATTGCTAAAGAAATTTGGGGCGATACTATGGGGTGGATACCGTGGCAACGACCCGGATTTGATTTAGGTTTACAAATAGAAAAATGCCTAGCGAACAATCCAGACATTAGGGGATTGATATTAGGCAGACACGGACTATTCACTTGGGGTAATACTGCCTATGAGTGCTATCTAAATAGCTTAGAGGTTATAGAAATGGCATCTGAATATATTGAAAAACACCAAACTAAAAAGGCGGTTTTTGGTGGACAAAAGCTACCCCATTTACCAAAAAACAAAAGGCGTAAACAAGCTGCATTGATAGCTCCTATTCTAAGAGGGCTTTGCTCTGGTAACAAAGCTATGATTGGTCACTTTACAGATAATAAAACCGTACTGGAGTTTGTAAATAGTAATGATTTAGAACGGTTGGCTCCTATGGGCACATCATGTCCAGATCATTTTTTACGAACCAAAATTAAACCATTGATATTAACTATTGATGCTAACACAGATTTATCAGACAAAAATAAAGTACTAAAAAAAATACAACCTGAATTTGAACACTATAGAAAAGAGTATGAAAACTATTATAACAACCATAAAAACCCAAGTAGTCCGGCTATAAGAGATACAAACCCTGTGGTAATTATTTTTCCGGGGGTAGGTATGTTTACGTTTGCTAAAAATAAACAGACAGCACGTGTAGCATCTGAGTTTTATATTAATGCTATTAACGTTATGCAAGGTGCAGAAGCCATTTCTACTTATACGTCATTACCGCGTCAAGAAGCATTTAATGTTGAATATTGGCTATTAGAAGAAGCAAAATTACAGCGTCAACCTAAAGAAAAACCACTATCAGGAAAAGTTGCAATTATTACCGGTGCCAGTGGTGGTATAGGCAAAGCTATTGCAGACAAATTAGTTACAGAAGGTGCTAATGTTGTACTAACAGATATTAATAAAAAAGCACTAAAAAAAGCAGCAACAACTTTTAAAAAAGATCAGGTTACCTGTATAGCATGTGATGTAACAGATGAAAAGGCTATACAAAAAGCTTACAAAAAGGCTTGTTTAGCATTTGGCGGTGTAGATATTGTAGTACATTCAGCCGGATTAGCAATTTCTAAACCGTTACAAAATACTACCGTTAAAGATTGGGACATCTTACAAAATGTACTGGTTAAAGGTCAGTTTTTAATGATAAAACACGGTGTTGAAATAATGCAAAAACAAAATTTAGGTGGAAATATTATTGCTATTGCCAGTAAAAACGGGTTGGTATCTACCCCTAATAATACCGGTTATGGCACAGCCAAAGCAGCACAGCAACATATGGTACGTTTGTTGGCAACAGAATTGGCAAAAGATAAAATTAGGGTAAATACCATAAACCCGGATGGCGTTATTGTAGGTAGTAAAATATGGGAAGGTCAATGGGCAGAAGAAAGAGCCAAAGTAAACGGAATATCTGTGGAAGAATTACCTGATTTTTATGCCAAAAGAAATCTATTAAACGAGGTTATCTTACCAAAAGATATAGCTAATGGTGTTTTTGCTTTAGTGGGCATTTTAAACAAAAGTACAGGAAACACCGTAAATATAGACGGTGGTATGCCCAATGCTTTTGTTCGTTAATTTTACCGAAACTAAAAAGAATGCAATTAAAACAACAACAAATAATTGATTATAACACTTCTGCAAAAGAAGAATTAAATAACAATGTTAATTTTTTAGGTAATCTGATAGAAAAAAAAGGATTTAACACCCGCGAAATCATTCAAAAACTTGCAGATTTTCAAGTAGCAATCCCTAGTTGGGCACTAGGAGCTGGCGGAACACGTTTTGGCAGGTTTTCTTTTGGAGGTGAACCAACATCATTAGAAGAAAAAATAAGTGATATTGGCTTAATTCATCAATTAACCCAAACTGCCGGAGCTATTTCATTACATATTCCCTGGGACATTCCCAAAGACTATAATGCTATTAAAGAATTAGCAAATCTTCATAACATTAAATTTGATGCTGTAAATTCTAATACATTTCAAGACCAATCAAATGCTAAAGAATCATATAAGTATGGTTCCTTAGCCAATATTAGCAAACAAATAAGAGACCAAGCTATTGCACATAATAACGAAGTTATCAATATTGGTAAAATGTTGGGTTCTAAAAGTATTACTATATGGTTGGCAGATGGTTCAAGTTTTCCCGGTCAGATCAATTTTCAAACAGCACTGCAAAACACACAACAATCTTTACAAGAAATCTACAAAACACTTCCCAACAATTGGAAAATGTTTATAGAATACAAACCCTATGAGCCAAATTTTTACAGTACCGTAGTAAAAGATTGGGGCACCTCACTTATATTAGCTGAAGGCTGTGGTAATAAAGCATATACCTTAGTAGATTTAGGGCATCATTTACCCAATACCAATATAGAGCAAATTGTGGCGACATTAATGCTCAAAGGAAAATTGGGTGGTTTTCACTTTAATGATAGTAAATACGGAGATGACGACTTAACAGTAGGTGCCATAAAACCTTATGCTTTATTTCTAATTTTTAATGAACTGGTTTATGGAATGCAAAACAACAAAAACAATCCGGAATTATCATGGATGATTGATGCAAGCCATAATGTAAAAGATCCGTTAGAAGATTTAATACAATCATTAGATGCTATATTGATAGCTTATGCACAAGCCCTGTTGGTTGATCACACCCAACTACAACAGGCACAACAAGAAAACGATGTTACTAAGTGTCAAGAATTATTACAAGATGCCTATCGTACAGATGTACGCCCATTAATACAACAAGCCAGATTACAATCCGGTGGGGTAATAAATCCTATTGACGCTTATAGAAAATTTAATGTTAGAAATCAATTAATAAAAGAACGGGGAACAGATACTATTGCTACAGGGCTTTGATGTTTTAAACCAAACCTAAGCTCCTTTGGTTACCAAAGAACTTAAAATGAAAAAAAAGAAAGTTACAGCTGTTTTTGATATTGGAAAAACCAATAAAAAATTCTTTTTATTTGATAAAAACTATCAAGTAGTACATAAAGAATATTTCTCTTTTAAAGAAATAACAGATGAAGATGGATTTCCTACAGAAGATTTAGATAATTTAAAAAAATGGTTAAAGACACGTTTTAAAAGCATTTTAAAATCAGAAAAATACAATATTACAGCTATTAATTTTTCTACCTACGGAGCAAGTTTTGTACATTTAGACAAGAACGGCAAAATACTTACACCGTTATACAATTATTCCAAACCCATTCCGGAAGAGATTCTAAATGAATTTTACAATACCTATGGCGGTAAAGAAAAAATAGCTTGTGAAACCGCATCACCTCAAAACGGTGCTTTAAATTCCGGCTTACAACTATATTGGATTAAAAAAACCAAACCGGCAATTTTTAAACAAATAAAATATTCATTACACTTTCCTCAATATTTATCTTATCTCTTTACAGGAGTTCCTTTAAGTGAATATACCAGCATTGGCTGTCATACAAATTTATGGAACTTTAAAAAAAATACTTACCACAAATGGGTAATTAAAGAAGGGATTATAGAAAAACTACCTCCTATTGTCTCTACCCGTGTAAGTTTAAACATAACCTATAAAGGCAAAAAAATAAAAACAGGAGTTGGTATCCATGATAGCTCTTCTGCTCTATTGCCATATCTTTTAAGCAATAAGAAACCTTTTTTATTACTCTCTACAGGTACATGGAGTGTTGCTTTAAACGCTTTTAATCATCAAATTTTGTCAGAAAAAGATCTGGCTCAAAACTGCTTAAACTATATGCAAACTGACGGAAAACGTGTAAAAGCAACACGATTTTTTATGGGTAATGAATACAAAATTCAGATAAAAAAACTAGCTGAATTTTATAATAAAGAATACGATTATCATAAAAATGTGACGTTTGACAAAGACCTCTGTTTAAAGCTCATAGCTAACAAAAAAAAATATTTTAATTTTGAGAGTATTGCTTTAAACCACAACCCGATTACCCAAACAGACTTAGCTTCTTTTGCAACTTTTGAAACAGCCTTTCATCAGTTAATGATAGAATTAATGCAGTTACAAATACAAACCATAAAAAATGCCATTGGAAATAACACAAATATTAAGCACATATATATTGATGGTGGCTTTACAGATAACGATGTTTTTGTAAAATTAATGGCACTTTATTTTAAAGATTATAAGATAAAAACTGCCTCGTTACCATTTGGCACAGCGTTGGGAGCTGCCATGGTAATTGCAAATAAAAAAATAAGTTCAAAGTTTTTAAAAGAAAATTATAAATTAGAAAAATCACCTCTTCTCTTATTAGAGAAAATGAATAAGTAAAACATTTCCTAAAACTGACTATACTCCAAACAGAACTATAGCGATATTTTTCGAGTTATAATTTTGGCCTTAGGCCAAAAACCAAAATTCTATATTTTTTCCTCATCTAAAACACTAATAACCTGAATTCGGTTCAGTTAAACGGAGGGGTTAAAATCTGCTAATTCCTAATCTATCTATAACCACGCTTACATCGGCCGGCAGAACCTTTCCTTCAAAAGAAGGATGCTTTGTGCTTCATTTATCAGGCCTAAATCCCGCAGAAAATTGTCCAGTATTTAACTTAAAAATCTGTAAGGGGCCATTATTATTTCCTACTAAAATAAATTGCTGATTGTTTCCGTTTGCCAATTTTATTTTTTTTGCATCCCCACGGGTAAAAAAACCCGATTGCTGCAAGGTTACCGATTTAAAATTATTTTTGCCATCACCTAAAAGTACCGTTCCTATTCCTGCATCATTCCGGGTGGTTTCTATCTCGGAAACAAAGAGATTATACACCGATATAATATCCAAATTATCGTCAGAATTTATATCATAAATAAGCATATCATTCATAACGGACAATTGAGCCTGATAAGGCAATTTTTTAATTTTAAACATACCGCTACCCAAATTCTCTATAAAAACCGAAGCAAAAGTATCAACTTTATAATGGAGTGATTTGGCTAACTTTTTGGCTCCATACACCTCATCAATTTCTAAATTGGCAAAAACATCGTATTTCTTAAATTCCTTTTTAAGGGTGGGCACTTGCTGTGATGAACAGGAAAAACCCCTTACCGGATAGTGTTTTCCAAAATTGTAATACCCCAGTACAATGTCTTTACTACCATTATTATCAAAATCTTCATAGTACACATCAAAAGGCTCTTGAACAGAGGTTTTATATTTATAATTAAGGCCTAAATTTCCAATGACATAATCCATATCACCATCGTGGTCAAAATCAGCCTGATCGATACTATACCACCAACCTTTTGTGTTGTTAAATGCCGGCACTTCCATTTTGACTAAACTATTATTTTCATTGGAAAAAACCGTAATATTCATCCACTCTCCTACTACCATTAAATCCAAATCTTTATCACCATCAAAGTCCGTCCAAATGGCATTGGTTACCATGCCTAAATCAGTTAACTGGTTGGCAAATTCATCTGTTTTATCCGTCATATTGCCATTTTGGTTTACCAATAACTTACTGGATGCCGGTGAAGGATAATCTCGTGGCACGTGTCTGGTGCCAATAAACAAGTCCATATCTCCGTCTCCGTCATAATCTGCCGCAACCACCACACTACCACTTTCTGCAGGTAGATTGGTTTCACTTTTTGTAAAATTACCATTTCCGTCATTTAGATAAATTCTATCCTTATATAGGTTGTCATTGGGTGCAAATTCATTTCCTCCACTTACGACATACAAATCCAAATCATTATCTCCATCTATATCTACAAAAAGGGCATCTGTATCTTCATTTTCAATATCGTTTAAAAACAGCTCACTGTTTTTCTCTATAAATTTCCCATCTTCCGACTGCATAAACAATGCAGGTTTTAATCCCGTAGCGGCACCGCAAAAAACATCATCCAAGCCATCACCATTTAGATCAGCCACAGCCAAAGCAGGACCAAACTGAGACATTTTATGCGGCAACAAAATCTGATAAGCATAGTCGTCAAATTTGTTTTCTTTATGTTGGTAATCCAACATTCCGGAGGAAGTAACATCAGTAAAAAATGTCTGGTTCTCTTTTTTTGCCATTGTGTTTTCAATTGCGTCTTCGTAAAACAATGTCAAGGTTTGATTTGGTTTTATATTTTCCAAAAAAGTTCTTTTCCCATTGGGCCAAATAACTTGCACACTATCAATAATAGTATAATTACCTACTCCAAAAAAAGCAGCAATCTCATTAGTAGAATAAATACCTCTTACATTGGTAGTTTCTACAATTTGCTTTTCGTTTTGCACATATAAACTTACACGAGTACCCATTGTAGGCAGATTTGCCTTACTATTCAAAGTTATTTTCAGATAGTTATTTTTACTATTGTTTTTATAAATAAAAGCCTTGCTATTTATGTTGTTTACCACCAGATCCAGATCGCCATCGTTGTCTAAGTCGGCATAGGCAGCTCCGTTTGAAAAAGATTTTTGGCCTAAGCCCCATTTATCAGCCGTTTTTTCAAAATGTAAATCGCCCATATTCTTAAAGGCAAAATTTTCAAGAGGTTGTGACGGCATTATTTTTTGTATTGCTTTAAGGTCAATTATATCAAAAATACTGTTTAAATTACCTCCATCGGGATGTTCTTTCAGGTAATCTATTCTTTTCTGATTAATGTATTCTGACACCTCTTTGTCCGCGTCAGTATTTCTGATATCGTGCAATAAGCCATTGGTAATATAAATATCTTTTTGTCCATCATTATCAAAATCAGCTATGAGGTTGGACCAACTCCAATCCGTAGCAGCAGTATTTGTATATTGAGCAATATCGCTAAAGGTTCCATTGCCATTATTGTGGTGAAAATTATTAAACATATATTGATAATGGCCACCGTTGTTAACAACTTTCCAAAAAGCATCGGGATTCATGCCACTCATATTAGACTTTAGTCTAAAGTTGTCTTCGGCTACCATGTCTAAGACAAAAACATCGAGATGGTTATCATTGTCAATATCCGCCACATCTACACCCATGGAATAGTAAGACATGTGATTTAGAGCATCTTTTGCAACATCTGTAAAAGTACCATCCCTGTTATTGATATAGAGGAAATCCGGAATGTAAAAATCATTAGCAACGTATAAATCCGTATAGCCGTCATTATTAAAATCGCTTGCTGAAACCGCATTGGGAAAACCCGGTTTACCTACACCTGCCAATTCCGTTACATCTTCAAATTTTTTTCCGCTTATATTTTTATACAGCGTAGGAGCATATTCCGGTTTTAACAACTCCGTACCAAAATACGGTGAGAAACTGCCCGGGTTGGGCGGATGGTTGAGTAAGAATAAATCCAAAAAACCGTCTTTGTCATAATCAAAAAAAACAGCGTGACGAGTGCGTTTGTTATTGGCCACACCGTATTCTGCAGCCATTTCTTTAAAAACCGCATTGCCTTGATTAATGTACAATTTATTTTTTCTCAGTTGCGGTTTATCATCGTATAATTCTTTAGAAATGTAAATATCCAAGAGTCCATCGTTATTTACATCAGCAATGGTAACTCCGGTGGACCAACCCTCATCCGGTAAAATACCAGCTTGTTTGGTAAAATCTTTGAAAGCAAAATTACCTTGATTTAAATACAACTTATCCGGCACCAAATTTCCGGCAAAATAAAGGTCTTGCAGGCCGTCGTTATTAAAATCGCCAATGCCTACCCCTGCACCACCGTAGTAATTGGCATACAAAAGGATGTTCTTTTCTTTATCTTCCTTTATTGTATTTTCAAATTTTACACCCGTTTGTTTGTGAGGCAACAGTTCAAATAATGACACCTGAGCTTTTACAGGCCAATAAAAAATACAGCTAACCGCTATGCAATAAATTGATTTGGAAAACATTTTTTAATTTTAAGATTAATAAAGATAAAAAAAAGTGAAGAAATTTGTTTTCTTCACTTTTTTAAATTTATAAATTCATATAATGATGAATTATTCTTTATCCCACCATATTCTGGTTGTTAAAACATCAGGCCCTTGGGCTGCAACTGCGGCATTATAATTTTCAGGGTTTGAGGTTTGTTCACTTGTAGGATAAGTCAACCTCCTAGGAATAGTACCGTTAGTTTCATTTCCTGGATAATTTGTAGGTACTAAAACAGGATAACCAACTCTTCTCCAGTTAGCATAAGCTTCATAATCATTCAAAAATGTAGCTGCCCAATACTGAGTATTTATCTGTTCAAGTGCATTGGCAGCATCATATGGGTTATTTGTTAGATATGTAGTAATATCTCCATCGCTAATTACTGCAGCATCACCATATAAAGCCAACATTTTCATCGCTGCTGTAACTCCATTTTTATAATGCGTTTCTGCATCATTGGCAAGCCCCCAACGTACATTAGCTTCTGCAAGCATAAATTCAACTTCTGCATAAGTTTGCAAGAAGTAAGGAGCATCTTCACCTGTAATAATACTTCTATTAGGTTCTGCATAAGCATCGGTATTTTCTTCACCAGTCTGATTCTTAAGCATATCTGCATCTAAACCATTTGGGAGACCTATCAAATCTGCAGGATTAGTACTTCCGTCTGATTTTCTTGCAGCTAATATTGGTAATCTTGGATCATTTCCATCTTTCATAAAATCGATAAAAGTCTTACTCATACGAGGATTATCATCAACAGTAAACACTTCACCATTACCATTTTTGTTAATTCCTTCAGGACCATCTGTATGTTGAATATAGGCAATATCTTCATTTGAAGTCATCACACCTCCACTAATCGCTTTTGTGGCCCATTCTTGTGATGCTGAAGGATCTACTTTAATCATACGTAATGCCAACCTCAACATTAAAGAATTAGCAAGGCGTTTCCATTTACCTTGATCGCCACCATACATGAAGTCTGCAGTACCCCAGTCTGAAGTTCCCGAACCTAAGGCTGCTGCTGACTCTTCAAGTTCTTTAAGCATGTCTGCATAAATAAAACTCTGTGCATCATATTTAGGCTTTGTAATTCCTTCTATGAAACCTTTACCTGCTTCGGAATATGGAATGTCACCATATAAGTCTGTTAAACGAGAATAAATAATTACTCGTAAAATTCTAGCTATGGCAATCTTTTCTTCAGGTTGCTCTTCTGTTCTCAACTGATAAAGAACATCTTCAATATTCTTTACAGCAGATGGATAATACGCATCAAATTGAGAAGCTGCATATCCCCTATTCCAAAAATATTTATCACCTGACCAATACCCTGCGGTAGTAGCAAAATGCTGTACCATTGTAGAACTATAAATCAAGTTAGCTCTCCATGCCTCGTACCTACCACCTGAAGTATATAATAAGGTAGCCGTAAACTTGCTACTGGGATCAATTTGTGATGAAGCTAAAGGATTTACGTTCATTTCTTCAAACCCTTCATCACAAGCACTAAAAGTAAATGCTATAAATAATAAATAAATTATTGATTTTTTCATAATACGTTTTCTAAAATTTAACATTTAAACTAAAACCATAACTTCTTGTAGAAGGGACACCATACCATTCTAAACCTTGTGCATTACTTACATTATAGGCAGATTCAGGGTCTATATTTTCAGTACTTCTCTTAATATAGAATAAATTTTTACCTATAAATGATATTGTTGCACTGTCTAAGAATGTTTTTTCTATTATTTCGTTAGGCAGATTATAACTTAAGCTAAAGTTTCTAAATTTAATATAGTCTGCATCATACACAACAGATTCTGCTATACCTCCATATCTACCCCAATAAGTTGCTAAATCTTTTGGTGCAACAGTAGTAGTAAATGACTGCCCTGTAGCATCATCAATACCACTAACTTCAAGACCATTTTCACGGCCTTCTAAAGTCATTTGATGTTGACCTCTTCCTATAGCTCCGGCATTAGTACCTGAATAAATCTGGCCTCCAAATTTAGCATCAATTAAGAAAGACATACTAAAATTTTTATACCTAAAGGTGTTATTAAAACCTAGCGTGGTAGGTGCAACACCTACACCCAAAATTTTATAGGGGCCTATCTTTGCTCTTGGAACTCCATCTCCATCAATTTCATACACAATTGTTCCATTGTCATCCCTTACAAAAGATGTACCATATAAAACGCCATAATCTTCATTGGGTATATGTCTAACTTGTACATTTCTACTACGGGCTTCACCTAAACTAACTGGGGTACCATCTTCATTTGTTAAAACAACCGTACCTTTATTATTGGCTAAGTTTAAACTAGTTGTCCATGTAAAATTATCGGTCATTACTGGAGATCCTGAGATTAACATTTCAATACCTTTATTAGTTATCTCACCCACATTAGCAATAGCACTACCATATCCAGAAGTACCGGAAGCACTTACAGGGACAATATCTTTCGTGGTTTTTTTATCATAATAAGCAATATCAAAAGACATTCTTCCATTAAACAATCTGGTATCCAAACCAATTTCAAATTCATCAATATTATATGGTACCAAATCAGCATTGGGAATACTACGGTTTGAAATACTACCCAATGGCTGTCCCAAGTGTCCTTGGCCAAAAATACCATAAGTTAAACTTAACTGATATGGATCCGGTGCTCCACCAGCCAACTCGGAATAACCAGCTCTTAGCTTAGCATACTTAACAGCTTCTGGCATTTCAAACATTTCAGTCAACAATACACTACCACTAAGAGAAATGTACAAATCGTTATTAGGACTGGTTTTTCCCGGATAGGACAAGGTAGAAAACCAATCGTTTCTTGCAGTAAATGTTAAATAGGCCATTTCATCATAAGAAACTTCTACAGAACTATATATAGAATTAATTTTTTTCTTATTGTAACCTTGCCATCTACTAGTAGACTCCGTATTACTTACACTCTCTAAACCAGGTACTATAAAATTCTCACCTCTTTGCCCCAAATCTTCACGTTCAATGGAGTTTGAAGCTGCTCCTATAAATGTATTGGTAGCAAATTTATCAGTAATACTTTTTTCAATCCCTAACATAATATCAGCATCTACCTGTGTATATCTTCTTTCAACTTCATTAATAGCACCTAAAGGTCTATAAGCAGTACCAAAAGGTTCTATTGATGTTTCCCTACGAGTATAATCATCTACACCAGCCCTTGCAAATGCATATAGCCAATCGGTAATATCATATCGTAAATTGGCAGAAGCAATAATTCTGTTACGCTGATCTTCACGTCTAAAATTATAGGCAGCAAAATAAGGATTCTGGGCATAAATATTTGAAGAGATTGTCCTCTCTGTACCATCATCATTTGCACCGGGATTCATTAATGTTACATCAATGTTAGCTGGCAATGTTGCAACCGTATAGTTTGCATTACCGGGTGAATCTGAAAGACGAGGCCTATTTATAGCACCTTCTCTTGAATATTTAATATTCGCATTAAAGCTTAACTTATCTGCAATTACACTACCAACATTTAAAGAAAAGGTTTTTCTGTTAATGTTTGAATTAGGCATAATATCCTTTACATCTAAATTCGATGCCGCAAACCTAAAGTTCATTTTATCAAAACCTTGAGAAATAGCAACTGTATTAACAAATGTAGTACCCGTTCTGTAAAATTTATCCAAGTTATTTCCAGTATAAGAATAGGGTCTTGATACGCCATCCCACTGTATTGTACTCACTCCATCTAAACGTTCCCCCCATGAAGAAGTAATGTTATCATAAGCAAGTTCTTGTGTTGACGGACGAGTAGCATTTATACCTTGGCCATATTCTGTTTGAAAATCCTGAAGACTAGTATTTACTTTATCAAAGGTAATTGAAGAACTGTATTCAACTCCCAAACCTTTTTGTCCTTTACCGGTTTTGGTAGTTATTAAGATAACACCTGTTGCAGCCCTTGAGCCATAAAGTGCAGCAGCCGGCCCACCTTTTAACACACTTACAGACTCCACTTCATCAGGGTTAATACTTGATATACCATCACCACCATCATTACCACCCCAAATACCGGCAGAACCATTATTATCATTACCTATTGGAATACCGTCAACTACATAAAGAGGTTGGTTATCGCCTGTTAAAGAAGTATTCCCTCTAATAACTACCCTACTTGAACCTGCCGCCCCTGTAGAGTTATTGGTAATGTTAACTCCGGCAACTTTACCTTGCAAAGCATTAATAGCATTCGTCTCTTTTATTTGAGACATTTCATCACCTTTTAACTCAGTGAGTGAGTACCCCAATGCTTTCGATTCTTTTTTAATACCCAAAGCTGTTACCACCACTTCGTCTAAGACTTCTGCACTTTCCTGTAAAGCTACGTTAATTGTAGATTGGCCATTTACGGCAATATCCTGCGTAGTATAACCAATAAAAGAAAATTCCAAGATAGATCCTTCACTAACTTGTATGGAATAATTCCCGTCAAAATCTGTGGTAACACCATTAGTGGTACCTTTTTCTACAACATTCACTCCCGGCAGTGAA
>PDWI01001871.1_pt1 | contig 32699 bp, 26 predicted proteins | sample 1430891 | NCBI WGS metagenome assembly PDWI01 (sample SAMN01162508, study PRJNA174530) | Oral metagenome, whole genome shotgun sequencing project. | biome: Marine environment; feature: Marine mammal; material: Swab sample of the gingival sulcus; isolation source: swab sample of gingival sulcus... | reverse complement strand
TATTAACAATTTTGAAAAAAAATCTAAAAAAAACAAAAAAATCCGAATTCAAAACTCGGATCTTTGGTGTTTAGTGGGCTATTTTCTGAATGCACCTAAGTAATTCTTTTTTGCTCAATGTCGTTACAGGCATATTTTCTGTTGGGAGTGTTGAGCGGTCTATGGCAGGTTCTATATAATGATGAATTAATATTTCGGGATTTTTTGTATCAATGTTTTCAATATGGCATGAAAATATCTTAACAGGATTACACATATAAAATTGATATTTATATGGATGAAAATTCATCGGAGCCGTTTTTTTATTAGCATCTATTTTGGGTTTATAATTATTGTAAAAATAATCTGCTAATAAATCATAAAAAACAGACATTCTATCGTCATCTTTATAAAGTTCAAAAGCTTCAAATCTGATTGTTTCAAAATTATTTTCATTAAAATAAGGGTAATCGGATATTAACAAAAGTATACGTTTTATTTCATTTTTATATTGTAACAATTCTTCTTTTGTCCTTATCGAAAACAACCATTTACTATCATCATTCCTTTTTATATTTTTGCTACCACAATGAGAACATTTTGTTTCACTTCGCATAACTCTTTTATTACAATCCCTACATTTGTCGGCTTGATCTACTTTGGTACAAGATTTTACTTCTGTTCCATCAATTATATCATGTCCTCTTGCCCCTGTACGACCTCCTTCCATGCCCAAAATCAATGAGGCTAAGTGTTGGCCAATATATCCAATTTTTAAAGATGGGGTTTGCTTTGTTATGTTAGCCCATTTTTGAATATCTTGTCTTGGTTTTATTATCAAATCTTCCAAAAACTGAATTATTAAATTTTTATTATCTGTTATTGATATTTTACTTTTATCCGGTTTCATTTCTCTATTAGGTCTTTTATTTCAACATTTAGTGCATTAGCAAGTTTTTCCAGATTTATTAAGGTTATATTTTTTTCTGCTCGTTCAATCATTCCTATATAGGTTCTGTGTAAATTTGCTTTGAATGCTAATTGTTCTTGTGAAAGATTTTGTGTCTTTCGTATCCTACGCAGATTTTCACCGAGTTTAACTAATATATTCGTTTGATTTTTCATTGCTAATTTTAATCTACAAAAATATTTTAAATATAATCAACGGGCAACAGACTATAATTAGCATATTTTGAGTATTAAATATATGATGTGTATTTGTAATTCGAGTTTCACTCCTCTGAAAATTTAATAAAATAAAGGGAGAAGTAAGTGTTTTTGTTTGTTTAATTCTTTGTTTATGAGATAGTTATGTGTGTGATGCTCAAAAGGTGAAAAAATAGTAAAATTAAATTTTAACTTATTGAATGCCAATATTGTTATAAAGTACGAAACTTGAAAAACCTAAAAAAATTGCAAATTATTATTTGAATTATTTACTTTGTCGGATATATATTTTTTATGAAAATACAGAAAATAAAATTTAAAAATATCCACTCGTTGAAAGGCGAGAATTGCATTGATTTTATGCAAAAACCATTGGTCGATACCGGAATTTTTGCGATTATTGGTCCTACCGGTTCCGGAAAATCTACGATTTTAGATGTTATAATGCTGGCAATTTACGGACAAATGCCACGCTTGGAAAAAAGTTTATCCAAAAGCACTATCGAAAAATATGGGGCGGTGCTTACGCATAAAACCAACGAGGCTTACGCCGAAGTGGAATACGAAATGCGTGGTGTTGTGTACCGCAGTAAATGGTCGATTCGGCGGAACAAAAATGGAAATCTGAACGACTACGATATGGAATTGGCAAACGTCAGCAATGGCAACGAACTGATAGAAACATACAAGCGAAAAGTGCCAACAACGAACGAAAAAATTATAGGATTGAAATATGACCAATTTTTGAAATCAATCGTATTGGCACAAGGTAGTTTCTCAAAATTTTTGAAAGCAAAACCCGAAGAAAGAACCGAAATGTTGGAGCAAATTACCGGTTCGTGGCTATATCGAAATATAGGTGTGAGAGCTTTTGAAATGGCAAAAAAACATAGAGAAAAATATGAGGAAAACGAAAAATTATTAGAAAATTATAATGTTCTGTCAGATGAAGAGAGGCAACTAAAAATGGCGGATAAAAATAAATCCGAAGAAATAATAGTTCGATTAACTTCCGAAATAGAAGTTTTGAATGAAAAAATAAAAATTAAGAAAAATGTTCAAAAATTATTAGATAGGCAGAAACAACTTGATATAAAATTATCGGAATTGAACAATAAAATTGCTGATTTTAAAGCAACTGCCAACAAACTACAATTACACGACAAAATAATAAATCTGAAATCGGATTTGATAGAACATCAAAAGTTGCAAAAAAATATAACAGAGGTTTCAAGTAATTTACAAAAAATAATAACTGAAAAAAAATATCTGCTCAACAAAAAAACGGAGTACGAAAAAGAAATTGCTTTGCTGCAAAGCGACTTAGATGTTATAAAATCTGATTTTCAGAACAATAGTTCAGCGATATTGACTTATCGTGAAAAAAAATCCGAATATGAGGTTGTGGCTAATGAAAAAAATCTGTTTCAGAAAAATTTAAGTGATGTTAAAAATGAATTTTCAAATCTGAATAAAACAAATGATGATTTGATAAATCGGTTACAAGTTGCTGATAAAGAGTTAGTTAGTAATAAAAAGTGGGTTGCTGAAAACTTTCTATTAGAGCAACTTGCCACCGATTATGTGAAAATAGAGCAGACAATGCAAAACTATTTGAACGCCAAAAATAATACGTCTGATTTTATAAATAAAAGTAGTTTCAAAAACAATTTTCAAGAAGTTAATTGGAGTAATTATCAGGATTTTGCCGAAAAATTAACACAAAATTTTAAGGCGAATATTTTATCGATAAAAACTAAAATAGGCGATTTTTCGTCGGAAGAGCTGAAAACAAAATATGATAAAATTATATTAGAAATTCCAATTATTCAAAAACAATTAGAAATAGCAGAAAATTATAAAAAAATATACTCAAAACTTTCGGAATACAATAGAAATATCGAAGAAATATCGGCAACTGTAAAAAATATTTCTGCAACCGAAGAAAAAACGCGTCAGCAACTCGAAATAAACGCAAAACTGATTGAGGAACTCCGAATTCGTTACGAAAGACAACAGCTTGAAGCAAAATACGAACAAGCCCGAAAACAACTTAAAGCCGGCGAAGAATGTCCGTTATGTGGCTCTGTTTCACACCCTTATATTGAGCATGATTTGGTTGTAGAAATTGACAAAACAAAACTGCAACTTCAAAATTACGAGAAAAAACAAAAAAATCTTGAAAAAGATTTACAAAAGATTATATCAGAATTGAGTAACAAAAAATCGACTTTTGAAAATTGGACTGCCAACAAAAATGAACTCGAAATTGAGTTGAACTCCATTAAAAATATTTTTAGCGAAAATAATAAAAAATTAAACCTTAATTTTGATATTTCTGACAGCAACAAAATAACTGAAACTAATAAAAAAGTATTAGATACTAAAAAAGAGGTAGAAGATAATATTAGCCGACTGAATAAAGTTGAAAAACTAAGATCGGAATTACAGATTTTGGAAAATATAAGCGAAAAAATAAACAGCGTTTTTGATTTTCATTTGCAAACCAAAAAGTTGCTGAGCAAATACACACATTATTATAAAGGTGCAAAAAATTCAACTGAAATTTTACAAAAACTTGATGCTCAAAACAAATATTTCCAGAAAAAAGTAAAAGATATAGACAAATTGCAAAATGAAAAATCGACCAAACAAACAATTTTGGAGCAAAATAATTTGCAACTTGATGTTTTTCAACAAAGAATAACCGAATTTAATAAAAAATTATCAGAAATTAGCGAAAAAGAAAAATCGTTGAAAGATGAAATTTTATTTATATCAAAAGAAAAATTTGAAGACAAAACCGCCGATGAATACGAAAATTTTACCCGAAAAATAATTGATAATAAGACAAATAAATTGTCGGAATTGAATAACAAATTGACAAAAATTTTAACGAAAAATGATGAAAACAACAAACAAATTGAAATTTTGTCAGAAAAAAATAGTAATAATAAAATATTATTTACGAAAATAGACGAAGAACTAAAATTAAAACTTGCGACCTTAAATATTTCTTCGGTTCAAAATGCTCTGGAAACTCTGCTGAACTCCAACGAAGCGGAAGCTATCCGAACGCGTCAAAAGGAATTATCTGAAACTCAATATGCTGTAAATCAGTCAATTAAAGAAAATAATCAGCTTTTGAAAATTGAAATTAAAAACGATACCGAAACTTTGAAGTTAGCGGAATTGCAAATGGAAGTTGAGCAAAAAGAAATAACAAAACAGGCTGAAAATCAGCAGATTGGGAGCATAAATACAATTTTGGAAACCGACAAAAAACAAAAAGAAAAACTACAAGTTTTGAAAGCCGAATCCGAAAAACTTTACAAAGAATTTACGCGTTGGGAAGCACTAAATAAACTCATTGGAGACGCAAAAGGCAAGAAATTTGCCGAAATTGCACATCAATTTACTTTGAGCGAGCTTATTTCTATATCCAACAAGCACTTAAAACGTTTTTCAAACAGATATTTGCTCGACAAAACTACCGAATCCAAAAATAATCTTTTTGTTTACGATACTTATATGGGAATGGCAAAACGCTCTGTACAAACGCTTTCGGGGGGCGAAACTTTTTTGGTCAGCTTGTCGATGGCGTTGGCGTTGTCGGATTTGGCGAGCAAACAAACGAAAATCGAATCGCTGTTTATCGACGAAGGTTTTGGAACGCTCGACGAACAAACGCTCGACAATGCGCTGGTAAAACTCGAAAAATTACATTCGGATTACAATCGCACAATCGGCATTATATCGCACGTTGCTGAAATAAAAGAACGAATTAACACAAAAATTGTTGTGAAAAAGCAAAATTCCGGATTTAGTAAAATTGAAATATTATGAGCAAAATGAAGGTTACATTTTTGGGTACCGGCTCATCTACGGGGCAACCTGTACTCGGTTGCAACTGCGATGTTTGTAATAGTAACGATCTAAAAGACAGTCGGTTACGCACTGCGGCAATGATTGACATCGACGAAACGCGAATCATAATTGATGCCGGCTACGATTTCAGACAGCAACTTTTGAAATTCAACCGCGAACTGCGAATTGACGCAATCCTGCTGACACACGAACATCGCGACCACGTGGCGGGGCTCGAAGAAGTCAAACCCGTAACTTTTTTTCGGAAAAAATCGGTGCCGATATATGCCACAAAATATGTGTTAAAAGACATCAAAGAGTTGTTTTTTTATTGTTTTAACGATTATTACAAAACGAAAATATTTGATTTACACGAAATTACGTTGTCGCCATTTTTCATAAATAACATAAAAATTATTCCAATCAGAGCAAAACACGGCGACGGCGAAACTTTGGCGTTTCGGATAAACGATTTTACGTACATCACAGACGCAAAACATATTGATAATGAAGAGATTAACAAAATTAGAGGTACAAAAATTTTGGTCGTAAACGCGTTGAGATATAGCAAACATTATTCGCATTTTAATCTGGACGAAGCATTGGAACTAATAAATGAAATAAAGCCACTCAAAGCTTATTTGACACATATTTCGCACCAATTTGGCAAATATGAGGATTTGCTGAAAATATTGCCCGAAAATGTAGAACCCGCTTACGACGGCTTAATGCTGGAAATTTAATTTCCTAAAAAAAAATCTTTTTCTTATTTTTTTTTGGATTTTAATAAAAAATGTTAATTTTAACAAAATTTTAAATCATAAAAAATTAACTATGGACATAACAACTTTGACAATTGAGGAAAAAAAACAAATCGTTCAAATTTTTGGCGAACTTCGTGAAACGTTAGGCTCTTATATGACCGACAGAGACTTTAAAATGAGTAATCCACAAATATTTACTTTTTTGACTTATGCGCCTGTTTGTTTGGCTATTGCCAGCGACAAAAAAGTTGATGAAAACGAAATCAGATTGCTAAGTCAAATTGCCCAAGACATAGACGTTACAAAATTGGTAAGTCTTGAACTTATGGAGGTTATCGCAATTGCTACAGAACCAGGAGATATTATGCTTAACGAAGAATTTAATATGCGTGTAGATGCCGAATTGCTTTATTTGAGCCGTAATTTTGAAACTTACGAAGAAAAAATAGTGTCGGCTTTGAAAACTTTGTTGAAAATTGACACAAATCCTGATGCTGAAACTTCGTTATCTAAAACTTTTAGCAATTGGTTTGAATACGTAGTGAGAAAAAATGCAAACAAAAACGATAAGGAAGAACTGGAAAAAGTCGCTTTGTATAAACAAAAATTAGGCTTGTAGTTTTTTTAGGTTTTGGGTATTAGCTGTTGACCTTTTGCTAATAGGTTGATTTAGAGTGTTTTACAAAACCAATTAAATTACAAGGAAGGACTACGATACCCCAAAAATTATTTTTTTATTCATATTTATAATTTTTATACGAAAACTCTGCAAAATTTTTTGCAGAGTTTTTATTTGGGGGCGAATTTTATTTTCTCTTTGCTGTTTTGTGAAGGTTTACGCCGTTCTCAATTTCGCAAAGAATTTTTCGTAATTATTCTTTAATGAATTTTTTGTACATAGTATAACCGTCTATGGTATAGACTTTTATGAAATAAATTCCGGCTTCTAATGTTTGTACGCTAAATGTTTCGCGTTCGCTACTCATAACTTCTGTGCCTTCCGAGTTGTAAATTACGGCGTTGTTGAAATTAGCATTTTCCAATTTGATATTGATTATATCTTGTGTTGGATTAGGATATAATTCTAAATTATCCGACAATGCAACTTCTGTTATATCAACTGTACAATCTTCTGACCACCTTGCCAAACTATCTTTACACCAACCTACTCCGCCTTCACAAGGTATTGTGTTCGGATCAAAACCGGCGTCGTGCTGAACACAAGTTAGGTCGGGATTTTGATGAACTTTCATTATAGTCATATTTGCGTTATTTCCGTTTGCAACATTTACCGAAGAAAAATTATTATGCCAAGCGTTTAATACTGTCAATTTACTATTGTTTGAAATGTCCAATTCTTTTAGCAAATTGTACTGAACACCTAATGATGATAATTTGGTATTGTTTGAAATGTCAATGCTTGTAATTTGGTTATTGTCTGCCACTAAATGTTCTAATTCCGGATTATGGCTAACATCAAGTTCTTCTAACATATTGCTGTGAACCCATAATCTTTCTAACAAAGGATTGCCCGAAACATCTATGGAAGTCAGTTTGTTAGATTCAATACCAAATCTTTTGAGCGCTAAATTTTGTGAAATGTTTACGCTACTAATATTATTTTCACCCAACTAATACGTTCGAGTTTTGTATTTGCCGAAAAATCCACACTTCCTGTTATGGCATTTGAATAAAGTTTTAGTTTTTTTATATTTACAAATGCTTCTAAACCGGTTAAATCGGAAATGTTTTTTTGGTTCAAATCTAATGTACCATCAAGAGCTGCCGCTTCTGCTACTGAAATTTCATTATCACCGTCAGTGTCTATTTCCGGAACATGTGCGAGCAATGCCGCTTTGAAATTTGGATCCGGAATATTTACAATTTCTTTGTTTTGTGCGTTCAACGTACCTTGTGCCAATAGGGAAATTGCAACCATAGCACATAGGGTTTTAAAAAAATTTAATCTTCTTTTCATATCGTTTGTTTTATTAAAATTATTTTGCAAAAATACGTACTTTTTTTATAAATATCAAAAATCACATAAAAGACTGATTATGAGATAATTAGTTGTTTGTCGTTCTGTGTTTTTTTATAATGATTTGAAAACAAATATTTTATGTGTTTATAAATGTGTTGTGTAATTTGTTGATAATCAGTGTGATAGTTTTCTGTTTGTCAAGAAAATGTTAATTCAATAATTCTATTTTTCTTGTAATGTGCTGATAATCTGTTTATTATGTTTTTGAGCGAGCTAACCTAACTTGTTTATAATCAGTATTATAGCTTTTGATATTTTAACTTTTATTATAATTTAGTTGTTTTCAGAAAATACAAATCTACTGATTTACATTGCAGGGCTACAGAAATATCATCGCTACTCTATTGGGCTTATAGAATGAAATGGCTATGGAATTAAAATAATAAAACCCGTTTCTTTTTATGTTTTTTTGCAAAAAAAATAAGGCTTTTTATATCAAAAAACAAGCTGTAAATTGTTGATTATTAACATTTTCTGAATGCGTTAATTTAACAAAAAAGAGATGTTAATTGCAATACATAAAAAAAACTCTGCAAAAATATGCAGAGTTTTCCCATAAACATATTAAAATATTTCTTGTAGAAAACGATTGTTTCTACGCTTTTTTAAAACTCAATTTTACTGTTGTAAAATAGTGCTTTAAAACTCTTATATAACAATAAGTACGGATTGCACTAATTTTAGTACATTCCACCCATTCCGCCCATTCCGCCGGCAGGCATAGCAGGCATTTCGGGTTCGTCTTTTGGTTCATCAACAATAACTGCTTCGGTAGTTAGGAACATTCCTGAAATTGAGGCAGCATTTTCAATAGCAATACGAGTTACTTTTTTAGGGTCGATAACTCCGGTTGCCATCAAGTTTTCAAAAGTATCTGTAAGAGCGTTGTAACCAAAATCGTCTTTTCCGTCTTTCACTTTTTGAACGTAGATAGGACCTTCAAGACCGGCATTTTCAACTATCTGACGCAATGGTTCTTCCAAGGCGCGTTTGATAATATTTATACCAAGTTGTTCGTCTTTGTTGTTTGATTTCAATTTATCAAGCGAGTTGATTGTACGAATCAAAGCTACTCCGCCACCCGGAATAATTCCTTCTTCGATAGCTGCACGAGTTGCGTTTAGGGCGTCATCTACTCTGTCTTTTTTCTCTTTCATTTCTACTTCCGAAGCTGCTCCTACGTAAAGAACGGCTACTCCACCGGCTAATTTTGCTCTTCTTTCTTCAAGTTTTTCTCTGTCGTATTCGCTTGTTGTATTGGCAATTAGCGCTTCTATTTGTTTAATTCTTGATGAAATTGCTTCGTCTGAACCGTGGCCGTTTACGATTGTTGTATTTTCTTTGTCCATTACGATTTTTTCGCAAGTTCCCAACATTTCGATGGTAGTTGTTTCAAGTTGCATTCCTTTTTCTTTTGAAATAACTGTACCGCCGGTCAAGATTGCCAAATCTTCCAAGATTTCTTTTCTGCGGTCGCCAAAACCGGGGGCTTTTACGGCTGCTACTTTGAAGCCCGGATTACGCAATTTGTTCAATACCAATGCTGCAAGTGCCTCATCTGTAACATCTTCGGCGATAATAATCAACGAGCGACCTTGTTGTACTATTGGTTCCAAAATAGGCATAATGTCTTTCATTACGGCTATTTTTTCGTCGTGAATTAGCACAAATGGATTTTCGTAAACTCCTTCCATTTTGTCGGCGTCTGTGATGAAATAAGGAGAAATGTAACCTCTGTCAAATTGCATTCCATCAACAACTTCAATTGTTGTGTCGGTACCTTTTGCTTCTTCAACGGTTATCACGCCTTTTTGGCTGATTTTTTTCATTGCGTCAGAAATTAAAACTCCGATTTCTTCTTCGTTGTTGGCTGATATTGTAGCAACTGCTTTGATTAAGTCAAAGTCGTCTCCTACTTTTTTTGCCATTTTGTCAAGTTGATTTACAACTTCTTTTACGGCTTTATCTATACCTCTTTTGATGTCCATTGGGTTAGCACCGGCTGTAACATTTTTCAAACCTTCTGTCAAAATGACTTGTGCCAACACGGTAGCGGTAGTTGTTCCGTCGCCGGCTTTGTCGCCTGCTCGCGAGGCTACTTCTTTTACCAATTGAGCGCCGGTATTTTCGTAGTGGTCCGAAAATTCTATTTCTTTTGCCACTGTTACGCCGTCTTTGGTTATTTGAGGGGCGCCAAATTTTTTCTCGATTACTACATTTCTACCTTTGGGGCCTAATGTTACTTTTACTGCATTTGCTAATTTGTCAAATCCGTCTTTTAGCAAAGCTCTTGCTTCGATATTATATTTTATTTCTTTTCCCATATCTGTTTTTATTTACAACTTTTTGTTGAAAAATTGTTATTATGTTATTTTATGTTAAACAATTTGTTTTATTACAATACTGCAAGAATATCGTTTTGTTCCAATATTAAATATTCTTCTTTGTCTATTTCTACTTTTGTGCCGGCAAAACCGTTATACAATACTTTTTCTCCTACTTTTACCACAACGTTTTCATTAGCACTTACAGCCACAACTTCGGCTGTGTTGTTTTTACTAACTGCACTATCAGGAATGTAGATACCTGATGCGGTTTTAGTTTCTGCTTCAAGAGGTTTTATAACAACTCTCTCTCCTAATGGGCGAATATTTATTGCCATATCTTTTATTTTAATTAAATTTTTAAAATTTTTACAGTTTCAAACTCAAATAAGATACCATTATTTTCAAACCGACATATTGTCATTTTTTGTATGCTTATTATGTTCAATTGAGAACTTTGTAAGCGCTAATGATGATAATTAAGAACGGTGTAAACCCTCACGACAGTAATTAAAATGCTGATTCTTATAGGGTAGGGGAAATTGTTGTTAATGAATAATGTATTGATTATCAGGTTTTTGTGTAAAAATATCTAATTGTTATATTCTTGTAATTTTTTGGTTTCTGTCAAATTGTCTTTTGATGCAAATTATGACACTTAATTTTGTTGATTTTATGACAAATAATGCAAATAATACTTTGTTTAATTATCAACGGCGTAATTTTGTATTATTTTGCTCATAAGTATCTGATTACTAGATTATTATGTGTAAAATGTAACAGACAGTTGTTTTTGTATATATATTAATTAATGTGTCGAATAATTTTTTATTGATTTTTTAGCAACACTTTTTCGTTAAATTGAGAACGGCGTAAGCCCTCGTGATAGTAATTATAACGCTGATTATCAGTAAACTAAGGGGGTTGTGGTTTAATAATCAGTATTGTAATTCTCAATTCTCAATTCTCAATTCTCAATTCTCAACTTAACGAGTATTGTTTAACGTTTAGGGATTTTGTTTGTTCGTTGCCAAACAACAGTAGTTCCGAGCAAACTAATGCCAAAAAATGCTTTGGCTTTTATCGTTTTTTTGTTGTTGGTCAATTTGATTTTACAACTAAAACATTTTCCTTTGCGCGGGTCATATACGTCGCCTTTCCAAGTATCTTTGCCGTTAAATTTCAGTTCTCTTAGGATTACAGTGCCTGTTAAAGGCTGGTTTGTTTTTTTATCCACAAAAGGTTTTCCGTAGTTGGGGCTTTTTTTGTCCATATCGATAGGCTCTTTTAGCCAAATCATTTTGCCAAAATATTTGTTGTTCGCTCCCTTATAAATTTCTACTACGCTTTCGTCGTCTTCCGTAAGCCACTTTCCGACAATGTCGTTGGCACTATTTTGAGCGTTAAGCCCAAACGAAATAAAAGTTAAAACTGTGATAATCAGTGATTTTTCAATAATTTTTTTCATAATATTGCTATTTTTTTATAATTTGCCAATCATCTTCAAATGTTCGTTAATCTGACAATCAAAAAACCGGCAAATAGATTATTCAATAATTCGTTATTTATTCTGTATAACACTAACAATCAGTGTCTTACAAAAATATTAAATTTTGTAAAACTTTCCAATAATCAGTGTTATTTAACGAAATGTTTATTATTTATTTATATTTTTTTCTTGTATTTTGTGGTCTAAATACCATATTTGCGCTAAAAATTTATTAAACTTTGCTTGTTCGTCAAAATTCCAAGGCGTTTTCATACATTCCGGACACCAATGACCGGTTTTTAGAACCAAATAAGGACTCGCCTCAAACCTGTGATTATGAGCGCATTTCCATTCAAGTTTTGTCTGCAAATCTCCTTGCTCCATTTGCTCCGACAAACATTTACCGCCTCTAAACTTAGCGGCTTTTTTTAGATCTTCGATTGTAAATTCGGCGTCGGATTTGTTTTCGTTGTAGCCGTGATTTAGTCGTTTTTGAGCCGGTTCTGCGCCAATTTCAAAATTTTCCCAACTCGGAATAGCCTCCCATTTTTTTCTTGAACCAAAAAATGCTTTAATTTTTGAAACTTTGTTATTTTCTATCCAGTTCAGCGGCGTATCTCCTTTTAGCGCCTTATTTCTCATAATTTTTTGTAGTATTTTTTTCGGAAAATATTTGAGCAATTTTATTTTCAGAGGTATATTTTTCTTTAAAATTTTAATAAAATCATTTACCGATTGTCTCCTAAAATTCAAAAAATCATTCAATTTGTCGGAATCGAAATAATATTGCCCGTGAAAATTGCGTGTTGCGTACCAATTTGGTTCTTCAAAATCTCTAAAATCCAAATCTATAATCTTAAAAATCTTTTTGTAAAACTCAAACGAAGTCATACGGCACATTTTTCCACCGCCCACATTGTAAACATTGCACCAAAAATCTTCGGCAACTTTGTCGTTGCAAACATTCAGCAGCAATCGCCCCGAATCTTCGGCGGTAACCCATTCCAGGTGGTTGTCTAAGGGCTGATGATAAGCAATTCCGTCGTTTACGTCGAAAAGATTTTCGTGCAAAATTCCTGTTTGCCGTATCGACACCCAATATTTCAATCCCGATTCGATAACGTATCGCTCGGCTGCAATTTTCGACAAAGCATAATGGTCAAAAACACTCGGAACGAGCGGGTCGCCAACGCGTCCCCAGTGATAAGGCGGTGTTCGGTTGCCCATTTGTGCCACGCTTCCCACAAAAAGCAGTTTTACTTTGTCGCGGTCGGGACGTGCTTTTATGGCATCTACAATATTTTTTGTGCCCTCGAAATTTACTCGCCATGTTCGTTTTGGGTGGTGGTCGGCTTGTGGCGAAACCAAAGCTCCCACGTGCAGAACAATATCTACTTTCTGAACCGCTTTTTGAACATCGGCATAGTTTGTCAAATCGCCCCAAATTATCGAAACGTCGTCATTATTTTTATATTTAGATAAGATTTTTTTGTCGGCTTTTGTCGGCAACGAAAACACAATAGTGTGATATTTTTCTTTGTTTGCGTACAACAATTTTAAACCCTCTTGCCCCATATTTCCGGTGGCACCTGTTAGTAATACTTTTTTTCGTTTCATTTTAATAAAATTTTATTACTAAAACGCAACGAAATTCAAATTCGGGTTCGACCTTTGAAACTTGAACAAAAAATATTGGTTCAACTTTTATAATTTTATCTGAACTTTATTTAATTGCCTGATAATTAGTGTTTTATGTCTGTATATTTTTTCTTAAATTGTAATGGAGTTAGCCCTGTTTCTTTCTTAAAAATAGTAAAAAAGGACGATTTACTATTAAAACCACAGTCGTAACCTATTGCTTCGATTGAAAAAATATTCTTTGGGTCTAACAATGATTTCTTTACTTCTTCGACCCTAAATTCGTTCACAAATTTGAAGAAATTTTTGCCTATAAATTTGTTCAAAACCGTAGTCAATTGATGTTTCGGGATATTCATTTTTTCCGAAAAAACAGTCATATTAAAGTCGGCATTTAGATATGGTTTTTCTTTGTCAAAAAATACGAAAATTTTGTTTTTAATTTCTTCCATTTCCGAGCCCATTACTTCGGGATTGGCAGAACCCGTTTGAATTTCTTTGGGCTTGTAAATTTGTTCTTGCAAAAGTCCGTAATACGAAAAAAGATATACCAAAAATAGCGAAAACAGGCTAATGAAATAAACAAGCGAAATAGAATTGTAATTTTTTAGATAAAAAATAATTCCCAAAATCAGAGTTGCTATACTATAAGTAATGTATATGATTGCAATTATTCTAATCCACGAAATATCAGTGCGATTGCTGATGCTCGAAAATTCATTTTTTATATTTTCGTTGTATCTTCGGAGGTAAAACATACTTTTTATAATGTAATATACCCACGAAATTATGCTTGTTATTGCAAAAATAATGAATAAAAATTTATTGACTTCGCCCGAAAAGAATGCGCTGAGTGTCAATTTGTTACTAAAAATCTGAACAATTATTTCAAAAACAATATACGGCATCAGATTCAGTAATTGAATGTAGCGTAATTTGAAGTCGTTTTTTGTTATGGATTTTGTGTACAAATAAAATAAAGGATTGAATAACAAAAACGAATTTGAGAACAGAACCTCCGAATAAACGTAGATTTCAAGCCCTCGCAATACAAAATCAATTGCCAAAACGAACAGCCACAAGGCTAAAATTTTGTTCGACGGCGAGTTTTGTTTTTTTGCCCGCATAACTGTTGCAACAAAAAAACTCAAAGCAAATCCTACCCAAATTATAGTAATCATTCTTAAAATTTTAATCTTGCAGCCGGTGTTACGCTCAAATCCGAAAATTCTTTTTGTAAATATTTGAAATATCCAACAATACCAATCATTGCAGCGTTGTCGGTGGTGTATTTCATTTGGGGCAAATATAAATTCCATCTCAATTTTTCGGCTTCGGCACTTATGCGTTGGCGCAGTTCGGAATTTGCAGCCACTCCGCCTCCTATTGATATGGTTTTTATGCCGGTTTCGCGCGAGGCTCTTTTTAATTTGCCAAGCAAAATATCAACTATTGTTTTTTGCAACGAAGCTGCCAAATCGGCTTTATTTTTTTCAATAAAATCTTTATCTTTTGCCAAATTGTCTTTCAACAAGTACAAAAATGCCGTTTTTAGACCACTAAAACTAAAATTCAGACCTTGAATTTTGGGTTTGGGCAGTTCAAAAGCCTCCGGATTGCCCACTTTGGATAATTTATCGATAATGGGACCGCCCGGATAATCCAAACCCATAACTTTTGCGCATTTGTCGTATGCTTCGCCGGCTGCGTCGTCGAGCGTTTGGCCGATTATTTCCATCTCAAAATAATCTTTTACGACAACAATTTGGGTGTGTCCGCCCGAAACTGTCATTGTCAGAAACGGAAAATCGGGAGTTTTGTCGTTCGGGTGTTCTTTTATGAAAGGTGATAATATATGTCCCTGTAAATGATTGACTTCTATCATCGGGATATTCATAGCAATAGCAAAACCTTTGGTGAAAGACGTGCCAACCATCAACGAGCCTAACAAGCCCGGACCTCGCGTAAAGGCAATGGCCGAAATATCGCTCGGGCTAAGATTTGCATTTTTTAGAGCTGCCGACACTACCGGCACTATATTTTGTTGATGCGAACGAGATGCCAACTCCGGTACAACTCCGCCAAATTGTTGGTGTACTGATTGATTTGCCATTACGTTCGATTTTAGTATGCCGTCCGAAATTATGGCTGCCGATGTGTCATCACACGACGATTCTATTGCTAATATGTTGTTAGTCATTATTTTATATAAAAATTGAAAATGTTTTTTTATTTTTTAACCGCAAAGAGCGCAAGTTTTTTTTATTTGCGACTTTTGCGATGCCTTTGCGAGCTTTGCGGTTAAATTTTGTGGTTAAGTTTTAAAATTTATTCTTCTTCTTGATTATTCATAGCTTCAAAAACTTTCGTTTTCAGTTCTTCAAAAAGTTCCGGATTTTCAGTAATCATTTGTTTCACGTTTTCACGTCCTTGTCCGAGTTTTGTTTCGCCGTAGCTAAACCACGAACCACTTTTTTTAATAATATTATAATCGGTAGCAAGGTCTAAAACTTCGCCGTATTTAGAAATTCCTTCGCCGTACATCAAGTCAAATTCGGCTTTTCTGAAAGGCGGTGCCACTTTGTTTTTCACAATTTTTACGCGAGTTCGGTTTCCTATCACCTCTTCGCCGTTCTTAATTTGTCCAATTCGACGCACATCAACCCTTACCGAAGCGTAGAATTTTAGGGCATTACCACCGGTTGTCGTTTCGGGATTTCCAAAGAGAACGCCAATTTTTTCACGCAATTGATTGATAAAAATAACGCAAGTGTTGGTACGTCCGATAATTGCAGTTAATTTCCTGAGTGCCTGCGACATAAGTCGAGCTTGTAAGCCCATGCGCGCGTCTCCCATTTCGCCTTCTATTTCGGCTTTTGGTGTTAGCGCAGCCACCGAATCGACCACAATAATATCAATAGCCCCCGAACGAATAAGTTGATCAACAATTTCCAACGCTTGTTCGCCGTTGTCGGGTTGCGAAATAAGCAAATCTTCAACATTAACGCCAAGTTTTTGGGCGTAAAATCGGTCAAAAGCGTGTTCGGCATCAACGATTGCCGCAATACCGCCTTCCTTTTGAGCTTCGGCAATTGCGTGAATAGCCAAAGTTGTTTTACCGGACGATTCGGGACCGTAAATTTCGATGATTCGTCCACGCGGAAATCCGTCGATTCCCAGCGCATAGTCGATGCCGAGCGACCCCGACGAAATAGCCGGAATTTGCTCGTAAACGTGGTCGCCCATTCGCATTATAGAACCCTTGCCGTATTCTTTTTCTATTTTTGACATTGTCATTTGCAACGCCTTTAATTTATCATTTTTTGCGTTTTCTTTGTTTTCTGTTTTAGCCATAAGTTATATTTTTATAATATTAAAAAAAATATTTGATGAAATTACTGCAAAATTAATTATTTTTTTAATTTTGTCTAAATTATCTTGTAAACATTTATTAAGAATAAAAAAATTATAAAAATGAAACAGAAAATTAAAGTATTAGTTATATTTTTTTGTGCGATTCTATTTTCTTTAAATAGTTACTCACAACCCAAAGAGTTATTTTTGAAAAATCAGAAATATTTTTCAACGATTTTTTCAGAGCTTGATGCCAACAAATTGAAAAATGCCTACGCAACAAAATCTGAGGGCGAACAAAAAGCACAAAAAAGTGCAAGATACTATGCCAAAGCAGAAAGATTTTACAAAATACAGCAGCTTCCGATTGCCGAAAGGAAAAAAAGACGAGCCAAAAAGAAAGAAACTCGATTTTTGAAAAAAGCATCTAAAATAGAAGTGAAAGCGCTGGAAACTTGTTTTGCGGCAAATGAGCAAATAAAAGACGTTTATTATGGAAATTTACAACAAGGTAAAGATAATATTAATAGAAAATTATTACTAAGATTAGATAACGATTTTAAAGCATATTTGGATTCGGCAGTTTTGCAAAAATCCATAAATTCTACAAATATCATCGAAAAAGCAAGGGCTTGGAACAACGCATATTTCTACGAAAACAAAGCCCTGTTGTATATGGAGTACAAATTTGCAGTTCTAAATAACGACACAAAAATAATTTCGGATTTGGAAAAATATTTCAAAATTGAAAAAAATAAAAAGCCCGAAAATGTAGTGCCAAAAGATACGGTTACACCGCCCAAAAATCCGACGGTTACACCGCCAAAAGATTCGACAACAACAACTACTACGACTACCGTAACAACTACAACCAACACAACCAACAACAACGATGGTACACAAACCACCGATTCGACAACCAGTACGGTTACAACAAATACCGTAGTAACCAACGGAGATTACAACATAAAACAGGATAAATATTTGTTCTGTTCGAAAAACGAAAAAATTGACGAAGAGCTTTATTATTCGGAAAAAGAAGAAGATTTGCTGTACGAATATTACACGTTGGGAAAAAGTGGCGCATCGCAGTTGCAAGAAGTTGAAAAATTGAACCCGACTATCGCCCAATATGAGCAAAAAATAAAAAATGAAAAAGATTTTAGACAAAAAAGAAGTTTGATAAGCAAAAAACGAGAACTTACAAATCAACAATTAGTATACAAAATTAATGCGTTGAAAAATTACGTAAAAGCAAACAAAGATTATTACTATTGTCGAAAAAATCACTATTCGGACAATTATCCAACAAAAAATGCAAAAATTGTTCAAATGGCAAATTTTTACAAAAAAGAAGCAGATAAATATTACAGAAGTTGCGACAAATACATCGGAATAGCAAAATCGAAAGACGGACAAGAAAAATATGATGCTTACAAATATGCCAACAACCAAATAAAAACGGCTTTGCAATATCAAGAAAATGGTTTGAATGTTCAGTTTAAAACCGATACTTATGTTGTTGTGCCAACGCACAAAATAAAAGCTTCGGGAGCTAAAAAAACTACCAAAAAAACTGCTCAAAAATCGACGAAAAAAACAGACGCCAAAAACAAAAAGTCAAGCAATACCATAACCGGTATGTGGAAATATTCTTCGACAAATCAAAAGCCCGTAGCCGTAAGCGCTCCGAGAGGAACAGTTTACAGAGTTAGGGTTGGTAGCTCTAAATATTTGTTGCCGACAAATGAGTTGAAAAAATATGAACCCGTTTACTACGAAACTACAAGCAATACTAACACTAAAATATTTTATGTGGGTGATTACAGCCAAAAATCTGAGGCGCAAACCGTTTTGAATGAATTGAAAAATAAAGGTTATTCTGATGCGTATGTTGTTGAATATCAGAATGGTAAGCGTAGTAACGCTGTTTACGCAAAACAACAAACTCACAGCAATACTTCAAACGTAAAAGTAACCAATTCGACAAATATCGTAAACACAAAATATTTGTTGTATGTGATTCGTCTCGGAACATTTAAAACAGAAAAAACAGCAGCTCAATTGGGCAATTTTAGCAAAATTTATCACAAAATATTGAGCGACGGCAGAATCCAATATTTTGCAGGCCCTTATTATTCGTATGATGCAGCAAGCAGTCATTTGCCGACTGTCAAACAAAACGGTTTCAGCGACGCATTTGTGGAAGCATACAACAACGGAGCTAAAATAGCAATTAGCAAAGCTAAAAAAATTGAAGCAAATGTAAATTCAAACTCAAATTCAAATTCAAATACTTCAAAAACAACAAGTAGCAATGCTATTTTTAGGGTTCAAATAGGTTCGTTTTCTGATTATTTGTCAAACGACGCCGTTACCCAAAAATTTGGAAATGTAAAAAGTATTTCAGACATTCATACGCACCAAAACGCCAAAGGATTGATTGTTTACTCGGTGGGCGAAACAAACAGTTACTCCAATGCGAAACAATTACGCCAAAAAGTTGCAAATTTAGGCTACAAAGATTGTTTTATCATCGCATTTATAAACGGCGAACAGGTTGCGTTGCAAAAAGCTATCAATAAATAAACAAAAAAATAATAAGGAATTGCTACAATTCCTTATTGTTTTTTAATCTTGTTAAGTTGTTGATAAACAATGAGTTATGGTGCGAAATTGAAGTCTTGTAATCTCCTGATTATCAGGCAATTTGAAATTTCCAACAAAGTTTTGTTTATGTATCAAAAAAAATATTTTGAAAAAACGCAAATATCGCTATATTTGTAAAGTTAAATTTACACACACATGAAAAGATTTAGAATTATACTTTTTTCGTTGCTTTTGGCTATCGGATTTTCGGCGTGTTCGTGTTCAGACGAGTACGACTACGAAACCCCCACTTACGATACAGTTACAAACACAGTTGATTACACCGCCGAAGAAATAGACGCAGAGGCAGACGAAGGCGGCATTGATTTTCTTACGGCAATCATAATTATAGTGGTTGTGATACTTGTGGTTGGAGCAAGTTTTTATTTTTTCAAAAATATATTTCCGGTAGCGCTGTGGTTTAAAGCAACAACCGCCGGCGTGCGGATAGGCTTGAAATCTTTTTTTAATATGTATTTTCAGAAAATCCCTCCCGAAAAAATAGTTAATAATATGATTATCGCGAAAAAATCGGGAGTTGATTTGGTTTCAAGTCAGTTGGAAAATTATTACCTTGCCAATGTTGATATAGACGAGATTGTGGCGTCTCAAATAAAAGCCCACAACTCGGAAGTAATGGTAAGTATCGACCAATTGTCAAAGGCGTATTTGGCCAAAATTAAAGTTAAGGATATTGTAGATGCTTTGATTTTGATAAAAGGAGCAAGTTTGGATACAACGTTTGACACTTTGACACAAATGTACCTTTCGGGCGTAGATGTTTTGGGCGTTGTAAAAGCTAAAATTTCGGCTAAAAACTCAAATTATCCGATAAAACTTTCGGCGCTATCCGAGCATTATCTTGCCGGAGGCGACATTCACAAAACCGTTGAGGCTTACGTGGCAGCACGAAAAGCCAATTTGACAGATTTTGAATTTGAAGATATTGCCGATTTGGATTTGGCCGGTTATGACGTTTTTGAAATAATTCAAAAGGCTATTATTCCGCGAGTTATAGAAGGCGACCGCGTGCGTGGTGTGGCTCGCGACGGGGTAGAATTGTCAATGAAATTGAAGGTTACCTTGCGCGCAAGACTAAAATATATTATCGGTAACCCCGAAGAATATACGATTATGGCAAGGATAAACGAGGGACTTGCAACAGAAATCGGTATGACAGACACGCATTATTCGGTGCTTGAAAATCCTTACAAATTGGCGGACGAAGTGGAAAGCAAACTCCTTGACGCAAACACGGCTTTTGAAGTTTTGTCGATTGACGTTTCGGATATTACGATAGGAAAAGACCTTTCGGCAGAGTTGAAAACCGAACGCGCAAGAGCAGACGCTCAAAAAGCAAAAGCTGATTTGATAAAAGCTGAAAAAACGCTGAAAAGTGCTATCGCAATGGCCTTTGCAGACGGAAAAATAACTGTAAACGAGTACGAAAATTTGATGAATATGCAGGCTGATACAAAAATGCGTAATTCGCTTGCTAATGCCGGAATGTACGAAGAGGACGAGGAAGAACACGAACACGACGAACACGATGAACATGACGAGCATGATGAACACGAAAAAGATTAACGTTTATAAAAGAGGTATTTTTTTGTTAAATTGTTGAATAATAATCTTTTGCATAAATGCGCCAAAGGCTAAAGGCCAAAGCCCAACAGCAAAAAGCAACAGCAAAAAGCAACAGCCAACGCCCAATAAAAAAAAATAACAGATGAAAAAAATATTTGTTTTCCTTTATATATTAATAATGTCTTTGGGAGTTTTTGCTCAAAGAGTGTCGGACAGCACCAAAATTTATATATTGACATGTTCGCCTGGAACCGAAATACATCAATTGTTTGGGCATACGGCAATATATATTTATGATGAAAATGTAAATATCAATTGGATTTTTCACTACGGCACGTTTAATTTTCACGACCCGAATTTTTATGTGAATTTCATAAAAGGCAAGCTCGATTATATGCTTGGAATTGAGAATTATGTGGATTTTATGAAAGAGTATTCGTCGCAAAAACGTGATGTTTGGCAAATAGAACTGAACTTGACCAACGAACAAAAACTTCGTTTGATACAGTATTTGTATTGGAAGAGTCAGCCCGAAAATAAATATTATTTGTACGATTTTTTTATGGATAACTGCGCCACACGAGTTCGCGACGTCGTCGAACGCATCTACGGCGACACTCTTGTTTATCCGGAAATGGAAATAAATAAAACTTTTCGTCAGGCGCTGATGCCGTACCTTAGACCTACGCCGTGGACGCGGTTCGGGATAAATTTGTTGCTGGGATTGCCGGCTGAAAAAAAATTGGATTATTCTACGGCTATGTTTTTGCCGGATTATGTAGATTCTGTTTTTTTTAAAACAAAATTAAAAACTGGAACTACTACGCAAAATTTGAGTATCGAAAGAAAAACAATGATAGACAGCGATTTTAAAATAGGTGAAAAACCTTTTTTTAATCCTAATTTTGTTTTTTGGATTTTGGCGGTTGCCTTGATTTTTGTTTCTTTTTATGAGCTAAAAAAACATAAGCATTTCAAAATAATTGATACATTATTGTTGTTTATTGTCGGATTGGTAGGTGTATTGCTTGTTTTTATGTGGTTTGGAACCGACCATTCGCCCACCAAATGGAATTTTAACATTCTTTGGGCTGTTCCGACACACGTTGTGGTTGCATTTTTGATTTTTAGTAAAAAAATTGCCAAATTTCTGAGAAAATATTTTCTTGTATTCGGAATTTTGAACGCTTTGTTGGCAGTTACAATGTGGTTTCGCATTCCACAACAATACGACGTGGCAATGTTTCCGCTTTTGATTGCTTTTGCGGTTCGATTTTTGAGATTGGCAAAGGGGGAAAGTTAATAAACACGTTGTTAAGTTAAGAGTTAAAAATTAAAATTTATAACGTTGATTATCAGGTAGTTGTGATGAAAATGGTTGCGTGTCGATAATGTGTTGATTATTAGTGTGTTATGGTGAAAATGTGGAGCTATTGCTAATATTATATTAGTTTAAATTACGGGGTATAATTTTATTTAAAAATTTGTTGTTTTTCTGAAAAAATATTATTTTTGTAGTGAATAGTTGTAGATGTATTTACAACTATTTTTTATCTTAACATGTTGGAAAACAGAGAGATACTGGTTTATTTTTACCAAAATTAATGTAGAACAATTCTAAATAATAACTCCGAAAATTAAATTATGAGTTATAATATATCAGAAAAAAAACAGTCTTTGAACGGGAAAAGGTTTTTCTCTATCAAGTATAAAATGATGGGGATTTTTGGAGTATTGACTACAATTGCTCTGATAATATTGACTATTGTTTCCATAACAATAGCAAAAAAATCGGTGATGGAAAAAGTTGATAAACAACTTACCGAAAAAGCCGAAGATATGGCAAATCTTATCGAAACTTCGCTCGAAGGTAATTTTGCATACATTCAAACTATTGGGCGTACATTAATTCAAGACACCTCTTTGAGTTACTTAGAGCGTGCAATATTGCTCGAAAAAGAAGCCGCAACTTCCGGTATGTTAGCTATTTACGTTGCCGACAACAACGGTGTGTTGCATCTTGCCGACGGCACAACAATAGATGTGTCTGACCGCAAATATTTTAAGATGGGAATGAAGGGGAAATCTCACATTACGGTGCCTTACGAAGACCGCGTTACGGGAGATTTGATAATAGATATAACTTCGCCGGTTTACGACCAAAATAATAACATTTTAGGTGTAATAATTTTATCATTTGATGGCTTAGAATTGAATAAATATATCGACGGAATAGTTGTTGGAAAAACCGGAGAATGCGAAATATTATCAGTCGATGGAACGCTGATTGCTACAAGCGATCCGGAATTGGTAAAAAGCAAAACAAATTTTATAAACCTTTCCAAAGAACAACCTGTTTTTGAAAATTTGGCAGAATTTCAATACCGTGCAATCACGTCAAAAACATCTTCAATAGGATTTTATACCTACAAAGGCGTTCGGAAAATTGCGGCATTTTCCAAAATCGTATCTACCGGCTGGACGGTTATTGTTTATGCGCCGGAACAAGAATTTTTGGATACGGTAGCCAAATTACAAACATTTATAATCATCATCAACACAATAATTGTTTTTATTGTTCTGATAATTGGTTCTATTTTTTCAAATAGAATAGCTACGCCTATTGCCAAAGTTTCCACAGCGCTGAAAGAAATATCCGGCGGAAATTTGAACACCGAAGTTGATGAACTGAATTTGAACGACGAAATCGGGATATTATCAAGTTCTTTGTTTACTATGGTCGAAAAATTACGAAGTATTGTGTCGGAAATAAACGAAAATTCAGATAATTTATCGGGAATGAGCAATCAGGTGAACGATACATCGCAACAATTGGCGTCGGTTGCCGATATGCAGGCTTCATCAACCGCCAATGTTTCTGCAACAATCGCAGAAATGCAAGATAATATCAGTCAAAATACAGACAACTCAAAAAATACGGCACAGATTGCAGCAAAATCTCAAAAAGAAATAATAAACGTTAAAGAGCAGGCCGAAAAATCAACCGAAGCAAGCGATTTGATTAACGACAGAATTGCTGTGGTCAATGAAATAGCGATGCAAACCAACATTTTGGCGCTGAATGCAGCTATCGAAGCCGCTCGGGCCGGAAAACACGGTAAGGGTTTTGCGGTTGTTGCCACAGAAATTAGAAAATTAGCCGAACGCAGTAAGGAAGCCGCCGAAGAGGTTGTTGCGCTGACCCAAAACGGTAAAATGGTTGCGGATAAAGCCGGCGAAAGTTTGCGGCTGATAATTCCTTATGTTGAACAAACGGCTATTTTGGTAAAGGAAATAACAACCGCAAGTGTTGAACAAAATTTTGGAGCGGAACAAATAAATAACGCAATTCAGCAACTAAATCAAATTGCCCAACAAAATGCTACAACATCAAGAGAACTGTCGGTAACCTCAGAAGCTATGACCGCACAAGCAAAACGACTAAAAAATTTGGTTTCGTATTTTAAAATTAACTAATCGACGTATTTTTTTTCGCAAAAAAGGGTTTTGTAAAGGTTGTAAGGTTTTTTGTAATAATCTGGTTGTCAGTGTCTTATGTTTTTTTTTGTGGCGATTTGCGGTAGCTTGGCGTATTCCAAAAATACAAATCCCCCGATTTACATCGATGGCTACAAAAATATCATTGTTATGTGATTAGGGTAAATTCCGTAGGGGGATATATTTGTAGTCCCGTATGAAATGAAATGCGGGAATTAAAATAATAAAACCCGTTTTTTGATGTTTTTTTGCAAAAAAAAACGGGGTTTTCTGAGTCAGAAACAAGCTGTAAATTATTGATTATTGAAAAAATAACATATTTTGAATGTTTGTAAGTTGTTGTAAATCAATATTGTAGTCGCTGAGGTGAGTGCGTGCGTCATTTTCAATTTGATGAATTGTTGAACATATATTTCGTGTGTGTGTTTGTCCAAAGTCTGTTTCTACATTTTTTTTACGTTCCAACCAAAATCTTTGTTCAAGTTCGGTAGCATTATCTAAAATCAAATTGTCTTCATCAATATCATAAATCCATTTCAAAACAATTTCGCCTTTTCCTTCGTAATCCATAAAAAGCGTATCGTATTTTATGTGATAAACATAATTACTTATATTTATTTTAGCCGTTTTATCTTTGTTAAATTCATAGACATACCCGAGATTTTCCTTTTTCCCCAATCCCTTTCCGTCTGTTATTTCCCATTTTCCCACTATTTGATTTTCTACAGCCGCAATGTTGTTGGCGGTGTTTTTGTTACCGCATTTAGAAAAAACAACAACTATCACCACTGTTAATACTGAAAAGCTGATTTTAAATTGTCTCATAATGTTTAATTTTAGTTGAAAAAAATACCATTTGCCTGCACTTTTAGCAATAGCTCAAAGGTCGAGGAACTACATTTGCAAAATTAAACAAGTAAATAATACAAATCAATCAGTAGATATACTTATTTTATAGTACGGGATTTTACGTAGATGAAGCTGAATTTGAAATCCAAAATTGTCCAAAAAACTGCGAATTTTAAGCAATATCGTAAATTTTATCGGAGACTAACAAAAAAAATTATAAATTTGTATCCGAAAAAAATAGGACAATGAATTTATTCAATACAGAAAAATTAAAATTTGCATACGAGTACGTAGAACTTACCGGAGAAAATATATTTCTGACCGGCAAAGCAGGCACCGGAAAGACCACATTTTTACAAAATTTGAAAGAAGTTACCCAAAAACGAATGATAGTAGTTGCCCCCACCGGAATTGCAGCTATTAACGCGGGCGGAGTTACCATACACTCGTTTTTTCAGTTGCCGTTTTCGCCTTACGTGCCAATAGATTATATCGATAAATCACAAATTCATAACGTGCCTCAAACGCCTGAAAGTCAGCGACAATGGAGGTTGCGCAAAAATAAAATAAACATAATCCGAAGTTTAGATTTGTTGGTTATAGACGAAATAAGTATGGTGCGCGCCGATTTGCTTGACCAAATTGACAGTGTTTTGAGGCGTTACAAAAACAAAAATAAAGTTTTTGGCGGTGTACAATTACTGATGATTGGCGACTTGAAACAACTTGCTCCCATCGCCAAAGACGACGAATGGACTGTGTTGCAAAATTATTACAAAAGTGTGTTCTTTTTTGATAGCAAAGCACTCCAAAAAGCCGGTTTTATCGGCATCGAACTGACCGATATTTTTAGACAAAAAGATGAAAGTTTTATATCAATTTTGAATAAAATCAGAGACGACAAAATGCAAAAAACCGACTTTGAGATATTGTCCAAAAGATATATACCGGATTTTCGTCCGCCCAAAGAAGAGGGTTACATCACGCTAACGACCCACAACAATCAAGCAAAAAAAATAAATAGTAGCGAACTCGAAAAAATCGACCGCAAACGACATGTTTTCAAAGCTGTAATAAAAGACAATTTTCCGGATTATATGTATCCGACCGAAAAGGAACTTGAACTAAAAGTGGGTGCGCAAGTTATGTTCATAAAAAACGATTCGTCGCCCGAAAAACTCTATTACAACGGAAAAATTGGGCAAGTTGTAAGCATTGAGGAGAATGGAATTTTTGTAAAATGCCCCGACGACCACGAGGATATTTTTGTAACCGAAGAGCGTTGGGAAAACATAAAATATTCGATAGCTGACCAAACCAAAGTCATAAAAGAAGAAATTGCGGGCAGTTTTGTGCAGTATCCGCTAAAATTGGCGTGGGCAATAACCATACATAAAAGTCAAGGACTGACGTTTGAAAAGGCAATTATTGACGCCAATGCCGCATTTGCATTCGGGCAGGTGTATGTGGCGCTGAGTAGATGCAAAACCCTCGAAGGACTGGTTTTGAGTACACCTTTGTCGAGTGCGAGCATCATTGCAAGTCATCAGGTTTCGAGTTTTACGAACGAAATAAAAAACAGGCAACCTTCTGAAAATCAGCTGAGTACGGCAAAGCAAGAGTACGAACTTACATTGTTGTTGGATTTATTCAGTTTTGATAAAATGTTGCAAAATTTGTATTCAAATTACAAAATAATAAAATCCGTAGATACAGTAGAGAGTAATAATTTGCTGGGTAATATCCGCCTGACAGCCAATAAGATAGAAGCCGAAATTACCGAAGTTTCAACAAAATTTGCCAAACAATGTAAACGTTTGTTTAGCAAAAATAAAGACCTTAAAAATAATGAAGAATTGCAAGAGAGAATCCAAAAGGCTAACCATTATTTTGTCGGAAAAATCACCGAAGTTTTGGAAAATGACATCAAAAAAATCAATGTAGAAACCGATAACAGCAAAATACAAAAAGCAACTTCGGATTTGATAAGCGATTTGTCGAAATTTTGCGAACAGAAAATATATTGTTTTAAAAATGTAGGAAATAAATTTGACGCAATTAAATATTTGAACATCAGATCCAAAGCTATGCTCGAAGATAAAAAGAATAAACGTAAGCAGGTTATATCATCTACCGAGCTGAAAAACAGCGAGTTGTACGAACGTTTGAAATTGTGGCGAAACGAAGTTGCCGAAAAAGAAAATTTGCAGTATTATATGGTAATTAAGTTGCAAGTGATACGGGATATTTGTGAGTATATTCCGCTGACAATAAGCGACTTATCGCGAATAAAAGGTTTTGGAGAAAAGAAATTGGAGCAGTACGGAAAAGAGATTTTGGAAATAGTGGAAACTTATGCCAAAGAAAATAATTTGACGACAAATTTTGATGGAAAATCGGGAATTAAAAAAATGACGACAGCTAAAAATACCCAAATACCAACAACTCAGATAACTTTGGAGATGTTTCGGCGCGGTAAAACGATACCACAAGTAGCTGCGGAAAGAGGATTGGTCGAAAGTACCATCTGGTCGCATTTTGCCAAAGGAGTTTTGGAGGGCGACATTTCAATTTTTGAATTTATGGAAAGAAAAAAAGTTGAAACAGCAATTTTGTATTTTTCGGACGTAAAAAATACCAATCTGAAACCTGCAAAAGACGCTTTGGGCGATGAATTTTCGTACTCCGAATTGAAATGTGTTGTAAATCATTTGCGCTATATCGATGAAAATAATTAATTTGATTTTCTGAAAAAAAAATTGCAACTTTACGGCAAAGTAATGGCTAAGTCTTAATGGTTGAGTGCTAGTTAAGGTGTTGGTAATAAGGTGTTTATGTGATTTGGCGGTCGGGTTATTATAAAAATATAATGAACTACCGTAACAAAAAAGACCAATGGCAAAACGCAACTTTTATGGCTGAAATTTTTAGACATACAACAGCGCGATTATAGACAATTGCAAGGACGCAGGCGCTTTTTTGTTAAATAAAAAATTATGGCGCTGATTATTAGTAAGTTATATGAAAAAAAACTCGCGAATATGTAATGGTCTGATTATTAGCGTGTTGTGAGAAAAGCCGAGCTGTTGAAAATATAAATATATGAAAAAACATTTGTTTGCTGAATTTATGACCAACAAGTTGGTTTATGGGATATGTAAAGATTACTGGGAAATAAAAATTGAATATTTACTGCAAAAACACAACGTATCTGATTTTAGACCATATTTGAATACAAAATTTGTAAATGGTCAGGATTTTTACGACGGTAACCCTATGGTAAATTTCTATGTAGAAGAAAGTAACAGAGCTTTTAGAATTATTCAAGAAGAACCGGAGGCGGAAAACGAAATAATTACGGCCTGGACAAACAAAACAGAGCTTAACAATAAACAAATTGATGAATTGGTAATTTCTCTTGAGCTTACTCCAACGACCGAGAGCATTGCTTTTGATTTGATTTCAAAATGGTTGATAGAAAAATTGTCTCCAAATGTTATAGAAAAATATGTTGAATATGTGAGAGAGAATTTCAACTGCAGCTCAAACTGAATTAAATGAATAAAAACTAAAATGAATAAAACTAAAATTATGAAAAAAAACACATTATTATTGGTTCTAATATTGTTGCTATTTGTTGCCTGTAACACAACTTCGTCCGAAAAAACAAAAAGCGAAGCGTCGGCAGATGGCGCAAAACAAGAAACCGTAAAAGAAAAAAGTCCTCAAAAAACAGAAGTGAAAAAAGACGAAGAAAGTACAAAAACAGAAACGAAAAATAACGAAGAAATCTCATCAAAAGGCGAATTTTACGCATATTTTGTAGATCCGGATAGGGATAATCCGACGAATATTCGTAGAACTCCGGGAGGCGAAATTGTTTACAAAGTACCGATTGAGGACAGAGATTATTTTGAAGTCAAGCTTGTAGAATGTCGCGGAAAATGGTTTAGAATAGAAGGCGGTTTGGTGAGTTATATTCCCGACGAAGGCGTGGAAGATGTAGAATTGACCGGCGATTGCTGGGTTCACAGCTCCGTGATTGGCGCAATGCTCGTTGGTAGGATAGACAACCCCGTTCTGCGAAAAAATCCCGACGAAAATTCGGAAATTGCAGCTAAAATTCCCGAACAAGCAGATAATCTTTTGATATTTTTGGATATGAAAGACAATTGGGTGAAAGTGGAATACGGAATGGAAGATAATAAAACCATAAAAGGCTGGATGCCGGCAAATTGGATTTGTAGCAATCCGCTTACAACTTGTCCGTAAATAATTTGTTAATGTTGTAATTTTGGGTTTTGGGTTTTGGGTTTTGGGTTTTAGGTTTTGGGTTTTGGGTTTTAGGTTTTGGGTTTTAGGTTTTGGGTTTTAGGTTTTAGGTTTTGGGTTTTAGGTTTTTAACTTAACAAAATTAATATATAAGAAAAATAAATTTTAAATATAAAAATATGAAAAAATTAAATTTTTTATTAGTATTCGTTGCAATGTTATTTTTTGCTTGCAACGACAGTGATTCAGTAAATACTGAAAAAAAAGAAGTGAGTAAAGAAACAGCGTCAGAAAATACCGAAAAAGAAACAGTTTCTGATGAAGTAGTAGAAAGTGGAGTGAAAGCCGGCACCGAAATCGCTTACGTAAAAGGTGCTAAACTTTATTTCTACTATCCTGAAAGTAGCGAAACAAAACAACTCGAAGCAGAACCCGATTCGGTTTTTACTTGCGTTTTTAACAAAGATGAAGACATTATTTATTATACAGTGGTACGCGACGGTATTTTGTGGTTGCGCGAAGCTCGACATCAAAACGATAACACGATGGAGCTCAAAGATTTGTGTAATTTTAATGTGAAAAAAGACGACTGTTTGAGCGAAACTTACGGCGAGCCTTCGTTGTTGTTGTTCACCGAAAACAAAGAGGTGGTACTGCAATATGGTTACGAATGGGGTTATTTTGGTTTTACCAAAGCGTTGTTTTTATCTACCACAACCGAAAATGCAGAGCTGCAAGAAAAAGAGGCTGATTACTATTTAGACCTTAAATTTTTAGGTTTTGAATATTATGATAAAGATTTTCCGCATAAAGTGAAAAATAATTGCCTGATTTATGAGGGAAAAAATCTTAGTAACGATTTAAACTTAGAACCTGATGAGGGAGAAATTGAATTTTTTGAGTTCAAATTTTCAAAAGACAAATCGAAACTTATGTTTGCCGCACTTTTGGGTATGGGCGACTTGGCACACGGTCCGTTTTGCATTGCCAACATCGATGGTACCAATCAAAAAATAATTATGGAAGATGGTGTGAGTTCCGCATTAAGACCTTATTGGTATGGTAATCAGGCGGTTTTTATAAGAGATATTGTAGAAGGCAGCAACGACAACGCATCTGAACTTAGTATCACAAATGCTGATGATAATAGCATTTCTGCTATCGAAAAAGAGGTTGATTATTTCACAGTTAGAGTGTTATAATGAATTGAAAATGTTAAATTTAACCCTTTTTTTAATTAAAAATTAAAATATAAAAATATGAAAAAATTAAGTTTTTTATTAGTATTTGCGGCAATGGTATTTTTTGCTTGCAATGACAGTGATTCTGTAAATACTGAGAAAAAAGAAGTAAATCAGGAAACTGTGGTCGAAGATGTTGAAAATGAGGAGGTTAATCAAGAGGTGGCAGAAGAAACGGCAGAAGCGGAAGCCTCAGAGGAAGTTAGAGAAAGTGCAGTGAAGTTAGGAACCGGAATTGCTTACGTAAAAGAGGGTAAACTTTATTTTTATTATCCTGAAAGTGCTGAAACAAAACCGCTCGAAGCCGAAACCGATTCTGTTTTCAATTGTGTTTTTAACAAAGATGAAGACATTATTTATTATACAGTGATACGCAACGGAGTTTTGTGGTTGCGCGAAGCGAAATTTCAAGCGGATAATGAGGTGATTATCAAGGATTTATGCGATTTGAAAATTAAAAAAGAAGATTGCATCAGCGAAACTTACGGCGAAAAAGCTATGATGATGATAAATAAAAATAACGATGTTATTTTGAAGCACGCTTTTATGTGGAATTGTTACGGTTTTTCAAAAATGCTTGTGTATTCGCCTCAAAAAGGAGGACAAACAGCGAAATACAAAATTTACGATTACAAAATTGAATCGGATTTTTTCAATTTTTCAGACTTTTTGGAGTGCGAATTTAAGGATAATAATTTGATTTACGACGGAAATAACCTTACTAAGGATTTGAATTTGAAACCCGACGAAGAACAAACAGAAGTTGAGTTTTTATATTTTAAATTTTCAAAAGATAAATCGAAATTGATGTTTGGCGCATTGCTTGGCTTCGGAGATTTGGCACACGGAGCTTTTTGCATTGCTAATATCGACGGAACTCATCAGCAAAAATTGAACGATGATGGTTTGAGTTCCGAATTTAGGCCTTATTGGTATGATAATCAGGCTGTTTTTGTAAGAGAAATAGAGGGTGAAGCTGATGACTACACAACTCAATTTTGTATTACAAACGCTGATGATAATGGTATTTCTGTTATTGCGGAAAATATTGATTTCTATGCAGTTAGAGAATTTTAAGGGAAGTTAAAAGTTAAAAGTTAAAAATTAAAAATTAAAAGTTAAAAGCTAACGGCTAACGGCCAACAGCCAACAGCCAACAGCCAAAAAAATAAAACAAATGAAAAAACTAACAATTTTAGCAGTTGCCATCGTTTTTTTGATGGCCTGCAACAGTGAAAACACAAAGGAAAGTTCGTCAGAAAAAGGCGACGCAAAACAAGTGGAACAGGAAAAAACACAAAAACCGGAGTTCGTATTAGCCGAAGGCGATACATTGTTTTTTGAAAATGAAAATTTTAGGGTCGTTGGAAAAGAAAAAACGGATTATATGGGTTTTTTGTTCAAAATTTACGACTTATCGACCGACAAATCATTCGATTACGCAGGTGGCGAAACCGATGCGCTTTGGTATAACAGCGTTTTTAAAAATTATCTTTTGATAGATGCCGGCTCCGATGCGCAACATTACAGTTTTATTGTGGTGGATATGAAAAACAACAAGGTGGTAAAACATTTTGACTACATAGTGAGAGAAAATGCCGGTTTGGAGGGCGATAAATTTACTTACTGGGTGAGTTTAGATGAGCTTCCGGCAGATGTTGAAAAGCCTAATTGCGAAGAGTTTGAGGGCGTGCCGGAGGATATGTTGGGCTATGTGGAAGAGTGGATACTTGACCTAAATACAATGGAAAGTGAAAAAACAAACAATTACGAATGTATTTATTTTCAGTAAGATACTTTTTTAATGATTAGTTATTATAAAAATATGATAAATTACTGAAAATTTAATATTTTATTAAAATAAAAATTACAGTGCTGATTATCAGGGATTTATGTGAGAGATTTAATTTTTTTTGTTTTGTAAATCCCTGATTATTAGCGTGTTATAAAAAAAAGTTTTTTTTGAAAATTATTATCAAT
>PDWI01001869.1_pt1 | contig 32736 bp, 27 predicted proteins | sample 1430891 | NCBI WGS metagenome assembly PDWI01 (sample SAMN01162508, study PRJNA174530) | Oral metagenome, whole genome shotgun sequencing project. | biome: Marine environment; feature: Marine mammal; material: Swab sample of the gingival sulcus; isolation source: swab sample of gingival sulcus... | reverse complement strand
ATATATTTTTTGGCAAAAGTTTTGGCAAAAAAAATGTCACACTGTACGGCGTACTGTACGGTTGCCTGTCCAAAAAATTAGTTTTAATTTTGAATTACTTAATTTTTGATATTTTAATTACGTTGTAATTGAGTGTGTAATTATTTTTATATGATAGGAGGTAAAAAAGATGAGTTATGATTTTGTGTTTGCATAGGGAACACTATAAGTCCCCTGAGCGGAGTCGAAGGGGCGGCCACCGTTGTGGAATTTATGTTTATATATTTTTAAATTATATGATAGGAGGTAAAAAGATGAGTTATGATTTTGTGTTTGCATAGGGCAAAGTTCTACCCACATAGATATTCGCAAATCTCCGGTAGAACTTGTTAGGAAATGAAAATTTAAAAATTAATTAAGGAGGTAAAAAATGAAGAATGTTAGAAAAATAGGTAAGGAATTCGAGTTCACATAAATCACTCCCCATTGCGGTCGATGCGAGGACGGCAACGGGACACGCCATTAGGGGATAAAAAAAATGAAAATTAAATTAAGGTTCAGAAGAAATTCAGGACCTGCTATTGCTTTGCAATAGATTAGAGCTGAATTATTTGTATTCAGTGCGTTCTTTGAAAATTAGTGTGACGGTCACTTGAAGATTAAAATACTTCAAGTATAAATGACCGTGTGAAGGAAAATAAATCAATGGCGGGTATCCGAAAAACAACATTTTTCGGGGAGGGAGGAGTGTATCAATCTAAAAATCCCGCAACGGCGGGTTTTCGCACGTAGTGCGAAGTATCAATCTATAGACCCCACAAGTGTGGGTTTCGGGGAGGGAGGAGTATGTGTAAATCAGTTTTTGGCATAAAAAACGTCGATACTACATGAAATATCGACGCTTAATTTATTAATTAAAATTATTAACTGATTACTCCCATTCAATGGTTGCAGGAGGTTTGCTTGAAATATCATAGCAAACACGGTTGATACCTCGCACTTCATTGATGATACGGTTTGATATTTTTGACAGTACCTCCGGTGGGAAATGGAACCAGTCCGCAGTCATACCATCAACAGAAGTTACAGCACGTAAGGCACAAGTATATTCGTAAGTTCTTTCGTCGCCCATTACGCCAACTGATTTCACCGGAAGAATTACAGCGAAAGCCTGCCAAATATCATCATAAAGTCCGGCGTTATGGATTTCTTCAAGATAAATATCATCTGCCTTACGCAAGATGTCTGCACGTTCTTCGGAGATTTCTCCTAAAATACGAATTGCCAAGCCTGGCCCCGGGAATGGGTGTCGTTTTACAAACCAATCAGGAACCCCTAACTCACGACCAACTGCACGTACCTCGTCTTTGAAAAGTTCACGGAACGGTTCTAACAGCTTCATGTTCATTTTTTCGGGAAGGCCGCCTACGTTATGGTGAGATTTTATAACCACAGAAGGGCCTTTTACAGAAACAGATTCGATTACGTCAGGATAGAGAGTGCCTTGAGCTAACCATTTGCATTCTGAATTATGCTTGACTGATTCATCGAATAAGTCGATAAAGGTTGTACCAATGATTTTACGTTTTTTCTCCGGGTCTGCTACCCCGTCTAATCTACTTAGGAAAGTATTACTTCCGTTTACAAGTTCTACGGAAATATTATAGTTTTCTTTGAAAAGATCAACTATTTGCTTGCTTTCATTTGTTCTCATTAATCCTGTATCAATATGAACGCAATGCAATTTATCGCCAATCGCTTTATGCAGAAGCACAGCTAAAACAGTAGAATCAACACCGCCTGATAATGCACATAGCACATCTTCATTACCAACCTGTTCACGAATATCTTTCACTGCTTGCTCGATAAATGAACCTGCATTCCAATTTCCTTCGCATTTACAAATATTGCGAACGAAATTTTTAAGAAGTGTCATACCTTCGTCGGAGTGGTGAACTTCCGGGTGAAATTGTACTCCAAAGATTTTCTTTTCTTTGTTGCGTATTGCACAGATTGGAGCGTTTTCCGAGTGGGCAATAATTTCATATCCTTCTGGTGGAGCAACTAATGAATCGCCGTGGCTCATCCAAACTGTGGTTTTATTTTCCATGTTGGCGAAGATGTCGTCTTTATTGTCGATGATTAGTTCTGCACGTCCATATTCTCTGCGGGCTGCTTTATCAACTTCGCCTTCATGTTTGTATGCGATTAGTTGTAAACCATAGCAAATACCCAAAACAGGGATTCCCCTTTCAAAAATATTCGCCGTTGGGTGTGGAGCAGCCTCAGCATATACTGATGACGGACCTCCTGAAAGAATCAAGCCTTTCGGATTATGTTTTGCCAATTCCTCTTCTTTCACAGAGAACGGTAGTATTTCAGCATATACTCCAAGTTCACGAACTTTACGTGCGATTACCTGAGTATATTGAGAACCAAAATCTAAGATTACAATGCTTTGTTGTATCATTGTTTCTTCCTGTATATATTTTTAATTATTTTCGTAATTATTTTTCGTCCATAAATGCGATATTCAGAAGTTTGTAAACCAAACCTGCTACCATGATATCGCAGTGATGTAAACCTTCGATAGGTGCTAATTCGACCATATCAAATCCGATTATTTTTTTACCTTTGAGGGCTAACATTTTGAGTAGTTCTATTGTTTCGGCATAGAGTAATCCATCTGCTTCTGGAGTTCCTGTTGCCGGCATAATTGACGGGTCGAAATAGTCTATGTCAAATGATATATAGACTTCATCGCCTAAACTTTCGACTATCCTCTCTTTCCAATTTTTTGATATTTCGGCATCACGTCTGATTTGCCAAGCGTAGAATGTATTTATACCTTTTTCTTTTATGAAACGGGCTTCTTCTATGCACTGGGCTCTAATTCCTACCTGAGTTATTTTTTCAGGGGGGACGAACTCGCAGACTCTCGCCATGATTGACGCATGAGAGTATTTTGAACCCTCGTAACTATCTCGTAAATCAGAGTGAGCGTCGAAATGTAGTATGCTCATATTCGGAAATTTTTTGTGATATGCTTTTATAGGAGCAGTTGAAATTGTGTGTTCACCACCGAGAGTAACTACAAATTTATCATGCTCCAAAAGCAATTCTACATTTTTTTCGATTAATTCGAGTGCGTCGGCATCGACACGATTTTTAAAATCAATAGGGGGAATTGTGGCTATACCTTTATCAAAACAAAGTTCGCGGTCGAACTCATTATCATAAAATTCCACATATTGGCTGGCATCAATTATCGCTTGTGGCCCTTTGCCTGCTCCGCCACCATAGCTTACAGTATGTTCATAAGGAGCGGAGAGAATAGCAATTTTCGATTTTTCAAAGGAAGAAAACTCCTCCTCGATTGCCAAAAAATTATCTGCTTCAGGTAATACTTTCATTCTTCCAACCTAAATATAGTACCACAAAGTACAAAAATACGAAAAAAATAATAAATTTCGAGATGTTAGGAAAAATTGTTGGGAAGTATTTGAATTTGATATTGATTTTATGGGGATTATATATCAATATATAAAAAGACATCAGAAGTTTTTGGGAAAAACTTCTGATGTCTGAATTAAAAATATTTTATTTCCCAATTATTTAATCGTAAATACCCTGTCGAGTTTTGTTGATTTAATAATTGATAAAATTTTATTGCTGAGTTTGTGTAGCTCCAAAGGTACGTTTTTATTTTTCAAGTTGGAGAGTGTCCCAACGAGCATACCGATACCCGAGCTGTTCATAATTTCGACAGCTTCAAAATTTACAATAATTTTTTCTACTCCCTCTTCGAGAAAGGAGTTGATTTTATCTGAAAACTGCATGGCTTGTGAGCCTCCGTGTTCTTCTTTATTCAAGTCGATTACGGCAGTTTTAATGTTATCAATAGTTTCAATTTTACAGTTGTACATTATGTCGCCTCTCATAGCAAAATAATCTCAAAAATATTCAATAAAAAAGACGGGTAATAACCCGTCTCATTTTAGAAAATCGTATTTTCCTTTTTCAGCTTAGGCAGTTCTTAATTTTTTGCCTTTGCTTGGTTTGGTCGGAGTATCAATTTTTTTGACTTTCTCTTGGTACCAAATTACGAATGAAGACGCAATATAGATTGAAGAGTAAGTACCGGCAATAAGACCGACAATCATTGTCATTGCCAAACCGAATAAGTCAGGACCACCCAATATAGCGAGTGAAAGCATAACCAATAATGAAGATAGAGACGTATTAACTGTACGGCTCAAAGATTCGTTGATTGATTGGTTGATGATTTGCATATAGCTGTGACCTTGGTGACGCTCTAAGTTTTCACGGATACGGTCAAAGATTACCACTGTATCATTGATTGAGTAACCCAATACCATAAGCATTGCTGCAAGGATAGTCGCATCAATTTGAACATTGATGATACCTGCCGCATTCAAAACTACAATCATAGTGAATGTCAAAACAACGTCGTGGATTAGGGCAATTACCGCACCTAAACCATAAACGAATTCGAAACGGAAAGCGATGTAGAGCAAGATAAATACTACAGCCAAAATGATTGCGATACCGGCAGATTGTTTCATTTCATCACCGATTTTTGGACCGATAGTATCTACTTTCAATACGTCTCTTTCAATACCCGGATATGCTGCATCTAAAGCTGCAAATACAGCCGGAACAGCATCGTTTGATAGTTCACTTCCTTCAATATTGATTTCTTCAACATTGATAAGGAATTGATTGAAAGCACCATAAGTTTTTACATTTGCAAAATCAATATCAGCTGATTTTTCGATATTTTCTTTGATTTCTTCAGTAGTTAATTTTTGATCTGTTTTCATTTCGATACCAATCTCAGTACCTCCCAAGAAGTCAATACTGAAATCAGGACCAACCACGGCAGTAACTATTATGCCACCTAAAATAATAACTATCGATAATATCGCCATTAGGCTTCTTTTACCGACAAAATCTATATCTGTTTTTCCAAAAAATTGCATTCTAAATCTCCTTATTTATCTGTATTTTTCGGTTGACCGAAGTTGAAGCCGGTAGCTCCTTTCGATAACGAAATGTTAACAAAAGCACGTGTAATAAGTATCGCAGTAAATAATGTACAGAAGATACCAATCAATACAGTAGTAGCAAAACCTTTGATTGGACCTGTACCCATCATAAATAGGATGATCGCTGTAATTGCAGTAGTAACGTTCGCATCTAAGATTGCACTCAATGCTTTTCTGTAACCTTCATCAACTGCTGAGCGGATAGTACGACCTAACGCCAATTCTTCACGAATACGTTCGAAGATTAGTACGTTCGCATCTACCGCCATACCGATTGTCAAAATGATACCGGCAATACCAGGTAATGTCAATGTACCTTTCATAGTAGTTAGTAATGCAAGGATTAAGAGTACGTTTACTATTACTGCATAATCGGCTACCAAACCACCTTTTGTATAGTAAAGCACCATGAATAGAAGTACGAAAGCAACAGCGATAAGTGAAGCATTTAATCCGGCATTGATTGATGCGTGTCCTAATGAAGGACCAACCAATCTTTCTTCGATGATATTTACAGATGTTTTCATACGTCCTGATTTCAAAACGATACGTAGTCTATTTGCTTCTTCATAATCATCCATACCTGTGATAGATGAGTTACCGCCGATGATTTGAGAAATAACATTTGGAGCAGAGTAAACTCTGTTATCCAAAATGATTGCGATACGTTTGTTTACGTTTTCGCCTGTTATTTTTGCCCAAGCTTTAGCAGCACTGGTTGACATTCTCATTGAAACTGAAGGCTGATTACGTTCGTCAGGTTGAACACCTGCTTCAGTTACGATATTTTCTTCTACACCGTATTTTTGGAAACAATCTTCTTTCAATACACAGTGGAAGTAGAAAATTTCTTCTTGACCTTCAGCGATTTGCTGTTGAGTCATTCTGATTGGTTTCGCTTCTACGGAAATTTTGTATTCCAATGGAATTAAGTTTTTAACTTCCGGCATTTCCAAGAAAGCATAGAATTTTTCTAAGTTGCTTTTTGGAATCATAAAGCTATATTCACCTTTCTTCTGTTGATTTGGATAAATCTGGAACAAAGAAGTGAATGGGTGATCTTTTTTGTATTGTGCGTATTGCTCTTCTTCTGTTAATTTAGCAGTAGAATCAGATTCTTCTGCTACTGTTTCTTCTGCTACTTCGTTAGCTGTAGAGTCAGTTGTTTCTTCTTCAACTACTTCTTCAGTTGCTTCTTCAGCTGGTGCTAATTCAGCTTCAGTAGTTTCAGTTGGAGCTTCAATTTTTTCTGTTTCGGTACCGTCGTAACGACCTGCCAATACTTTATCAATAGCATTGAACGCAGTAACGATAGTATCGTTATTACGAACTAAGTGGAAATCCAACTGTGCAGAAGTACGAATCAAACTTTTAACACTTGCTTCGTTTTTCACGCCCGGCAATTCCAAAAGAATACGGCGTTCGCCCTGTTGTTGAATGTTTGGTTCCGAAACACCGTATTTATCAATACGTTGGCGGATAATTTCTTGAGTAGAAGTGATTGCGTCATCAGCTTCATTATTCAAGATTTCAATAATTTTACTCTCTGATTCTTCAAATTTATCATCAGTAAAATAAGCAGTTAAAGATTTGCCTTCAGCAACATCTTTGTAGTTAGCAACGAAAGCATCAATTACGTCGATGTTTGGATTAGTAGCCAATTCATCTTTAGTTGCTTGGATTGCTTTACGGAATGGACTATCTTCAGGTTCTGAAATATAGTCATCTAAATCCACGTCCGCATTGTTAATAATTAAGTCAAGTAGATCTATTTCTAAAGTTACGTACATACCGCCACGCAAGTCAAGCCCCAATTTCAATGAGTTGTCTTTTGCGTTTTGTAGCTTTTCGCCATACTCTTCATCGAAATCCTCTTCGATGTGAACACTATCTACTTTTGTTTGTGCAGCAGCTAATCTCTCGTCAAGAATATTTTGATAATTCTGAACGCGTTGCAGAGGGTAGAAGGTCGCCCAAATTGCAACAACGAGCGGGAGAAGTATCAAAAGATACCTTGAAGTATTGCTTTGTTTAGCAGCTGTTCCCGATTTACCGTGTTTGCCTTTCAATTAAAAAGCCTCCAAATTTATTATTTTAAATACACTTATATTCAATATATAAAAAAAACGAATTACAAAATTATAATTTTTTCTCCTAACAGCAAAATATATGAAGGAATTTTCATCATTTTTTTTGCACACTATATAGTAATATGGCATACCTATCCCTTTGAATTTTTATTTTTTTGATGTTTACTTTTAATATAGTAAAATATATTGAATTGTGATACGTGCACAAATAACGGTTTAATTGTGAATATTTGTTTAAAAGTAAATTAGGAGAAATTATGAAAGCGATAAAAATTATTATAATAGTGCTATCTTTAGCTCTATATTCCTCATGTTCCGACACTAACAAGTCTGAAGATGAATATGGTTACGTATTGTTTTATACTGATGCTCATTTTTATATGAACAGCGATCAATTCGATGTTGATATATATATAAACGAAGAAAAAGTGGGTATTTTAAAGTATCCCTTTCCTATTGGCAGTATCCCTGACTGCAATAACAACGATACATTAAACACTCTAAAGCTGAATCTTGAGTCAGGTCGATATAAATATTCCGCACGGTGTCCTAATTACACGACTATGTCATGGGATGGTTTCTTTGAAATTCATAATGACTCATGCACGATTATTTTTTTAAAGTTGATTTTATGAAGGAGAAATTATGAAAGCGATAAAAATTATTATAATAGTGCTATCTTTAGCTCTATCTTCCTCATGTTCCGACACTAACAAGTCTGAAGATGAATATGGTTACGTATTGTTTTATACTGATGCACAGTTCATGTTAAATTGTGGGCAATTCGATGTTCGAGTAGCCGTTAATGATGATAAAGTTGGTTGCTTACAATTTCCGTTTTTACCTATAGATAGTATTCCTAATTGTAACAATGTAGATTCACTAACCACTTTAATATTAGAAATGAAACCGGGAAGGTATGATTACCGTGGGGATTGTGAGTGTGGTACAGAATATTCATGGAACGGTGAATTTAGAATATATCAAGGAGAATGTACCAAGGTTAAATTAAGTTTAGCAAATGGTGACGAGGTGCAGCATGAAAAGGATTGAATTATTATTTAATGATTCAAATTTAACAAAAGAAATAATAATAAATACTTAAGCAAGCAAATTTCAATTTAATTTTTCTCTGTGTTTATGCTTCTGATTTCATGTCTGAGTGTTCCTAAAATTAGGAGTAGCGGTTAAACTATAATTTAATCTCAAAAAAAATACGCCAATTTCTTTGTGAATCAATTTTATTTCATTAATTTTGCTTTTTCGTAGTACATATTTGTAGATTTAAGGAAAGCAAAATGGCTGTAACATACAAAGATGCGGGCGTAGATATAGACGCAGGACATGAGGTAGTAGATAGAATTAAGCCTTTGGTTAAAGCAACACATAATGAAAAAGTCCTTTCAAATATTGGACTTTTCGGTGGTTTTTATGAAGCTGATTTCAAAGAGTATGAAAGACCTGTTCTCGTCGGTTCGACTGACGGTGTGGGTACAAAATTAAAAGTTGCCTTTATGATGGATAAGCATGATACGGTTGGGCAGTGTTTGGTAAATCATTGTGTTGATGATATTTTGTGTTGTGGTGCAAAGCCGTTGTTTTTCTTGGATTATTTCGGTACGGGTAAATTAGAACCTGTTGTTGCGGCAGACGTAATCAAAGGTTTTGCCATTGCTTGTAAAGAAAATGAAACTGCATTAATCGGCGGCGAAACAGCGGAAATGCCTTCAATTTATTCTGAAGGTGAGTACGATGTTTCCGGTACTATCGTTGGCGTAGTTGATAAAAAGAAGGTTGTAAATGGCGAAAAAATTAAAAAAGGGGACGTGCTGATTGGCTTACCTTCAACAGGTTTACATACTAACGGCTATTCCTTAGCGAGAAAAGTTCTTTTCGAGAAGTATAAAGTTGATCAATACATAGATGAATTAGGCGAAACAGTAGGCGAAGGATTATTGAAAATCCATAAATCTTATGCTCCGCTTATTCTTCCATTGGTAGAGCAAGAAGTTTTGAACGGTATTTCTCACATTACCGGAGGCGGTATAGTCGGTAATACAAGCCGTATTATGCCGGAAGGAACTGAGCTGAATATCAAATGGGATTCATGGAAGGAACTACCAATTTTCGATATGATTAGAAAAGCAGGCGACGTTCCGGAAGAAGACATGAGAAGAACTTTCAATTTAGGAATAGGTATGATTTTAGTGGTAGATCCTGAAAAAGCAGACCATGTTTTCGATACTGTTCAGCCATATAATCCTGTTTACATCGGAGATGTGAAATGAGCGAGATTGTAAGATCAGTATTATCCGTGCCCGGTCATATTAAGAAAATGCACGATAAAGCTTTTCTAACAAAAGCAGATGTAATTCAATTCGATTTAGAGGACAGCGTACCGCTTGCAATGAAGAGTGAAGCACGGGATTTGATACTCAAAACAATCGAAGAAGTTTGGGAAAAAAATATAAATAATGCAGGGATTTCTCTACGTCTTAATCCGCCGAACTCGCAGTTCTTTAGTGCAGATATTAGGTGGTTCTTCGATAATGAATTGTACAATAAGGTGGATTATGTATGTTTACCGAAATCTGAAGATGTACATGAAATTTCATTTTTCGATAAGGTCATACGCCAAAAAGAATTAGAAATTAATAATATTAATCTCGGATTGTTCCTATGTATTGAATCACCGAAAGCTGTCGAAAATCTGAATGAATTGGCAAAAGCGAGCAATCATATAACCGGTTTCGTTTTCGGAGTGGCTGATTATACAAGAGCAATGGGTATGGATTTGAACTCCATTTCGGGACATGGCGAAAATGATAATACTGAATTTGGACACAGATTCAGCTATGCAATGAGCCGTATTGTCAATGTTGCCAAAGCAAATGGAGTTTTAGCTATTGATGCTCCTTATGGTGATTTTAGCGATATGGAGGGGTTAAAAAAATCCGCAGAGTGTGCGAAATTTTTCGGAATGGATGGGAAATGGGTAATCCACCCTGACCAAATCGAAGTGGTAAGCGAAGTGTTTTCACCGAGCAAAGAAGCAACGGAAAATGCAAAAAAAGTAGTGGCAGCATTTGAAACTCAATCCGAGAAAAACGCCGGAGCGATTTCGATAGATGGAAAGATGGTGGATATTGCCACTTATGAATTAGCAAAAAATATTTTGAAGTTGAATAAGAAATAGATGAATTTTAAAGATATACTCATTCCAATCGAAAAAGAACTTTCTGATTTTGACAGCTTCTATAAAAAGCGTCTGAAAACAAAGGTTTCCTTACTTTCGACAATAATAAACTACGGTACAAAATCTAAGGGCAAACAATTAAGACCCTCTTTGGTTTTTCTTTCTGCTATGCTATTCGGAGAAAAGGTGAGCGAGAGACAGTTTAACGGTGCTGTCTTGAGCGAGATGTTACACAATGCGACTCTAGTCCACGACGATGTAGTAGATGAAGCAGACGAAAGACGAGGAATCAAAAGTATTAACGCACTTTGGAATAATAAAATAGCAGTTTTAGTCGGGGACTATTATTTAGCTCAAGGGCTGCTGACCGCGATTGATAATGATGAATTTGAATATCTGAAAATACTTTCAAATTCGGTCAAACGCATGAGTGAAGGTGAGCTGTTATCGCTTGAAAAATCTAAAGATGTGCTGATGACAGAAGAAATATATTTTGAAATTTGCTCTAATAAGACGGCTTCATTGCTATCTTCATGCTGTGAAATAGGTGCTGTTTCGGCAAATGCCACTTCTGAAGAACGTGAGCAATTAGCCCTCTTCGGAGAAAAAATTGGTGTTGCTTTCCAACTGAAAGATGATGTGTTCGATTATACTTCATCAAATACCATTATCGGGAAGCCGACCGGAAATGATATTAAGGAAAAGAAAATTACACTGCCTTTGATTTATGCACTTTCAAATGCCGAAGATACGAAACGGAAAGAGATTATCAAGATATTGAAAAAGAAGAAACTGACGAAAAAGGAAATCCAATACGTAGTCGATTTTGCAGTCGAAAATGGCGGAATAGAATACACTCAAAATATTGCCGAAAACTATATCAATGATGCCAAAAAGTTGATTGCTGACTTTGATGACTGTGCTGCGAAGAAATCTTTATTAGCTCTTGCTGATTTTATAATTAATCGTCGGAATTGATTTTTTTCCATAAATAGGGATTATGTCACAAAATATGCTTAATTTTGTACTTTGTATTGTGTAGTTTCGGCAAAAAGTATAATGGCAAAACCGTTAAGTATATTATTTGCATCAAGCGAATTGGTTCCTTTTTCCAAGGAAACAGGGGTCGCAGATGTATCATTTTCCTTACCCATCGCACTTAGAGAATTAGGGCATGATGTCCGTGTTATCTCTCCTAAATATGGCTCAATCTCTGAGCGAAAAAATAAAATCCACGAAATTAGTCGCTTGCGAGATGTGGAAATTCCATTTGATGATGCTATTGAATTGGCAACTATTAAGTCATCAACTGTTACTAATAATAAAACCAAAGTTCAAGCATATATCGTTACAAATCGGCACTACTATGACGATAGAAAAGGGATTTACCATGACCCGCAAACATGGCAGCCTTATGAAGATAACTGCGAACGATTTATGTTCTATGCCGTTGCTATAGTTAAAACTTGTACTATGCTTGGGTGGATTCCTGACATCATTCATTGTAATGATTGGCAGACTGCATTTCTCCCCGGTTTAATCCGTGAGAAATATGCTAATATATTCAGGAAGACAAAAATTGTATTTACTATTCATAATTTCTACCGTCAGGGTATTTTTGAACTAGATAAATTAAAGAAAACAGAGCTTCCAAAAGAGGCTTTGAAGAACTATCGCCACAAGCATAAATTCAATTTTATGAAAGGCGGTATTATCTATTCTGATAAAATCACAACTGTAAGCCCGACTTATGCTGATGAAATACTGAAAGACAGACAGTATTCAAATGGTTTAAATGTGATTTTGAAAGACCGAAAAGAACATTTTTCAGGTATCTTAAATGGGATTGATACTCAAAGATGGAATCCTGTAAAAGACCCTAAAATAGCAGCAAGATACGAAAGTGGTATTATGGAATACAAAGCAGCGAACAGAAAGGCTTTATCAGAATTTTTCGAAATGGACTATAATCCTGATGTTCCGATGCTTGCAATGATTCCTCGTATCGGCTATCAAAAAGGTGTTGATTTGTTTATTCGTTCTGCGGAGAGAATTTTACAAGATGATGTACAAATGGTATTTTTAGGGCAGGGGACCGATGAAGATTTGAAAGACAAACTTCGTCAGATTGATGAAAAACACAGCAACTTCGGTTTGAAAATTGGTTTTAAAGATGACTGGGCACACAAGATAGAAGCGGGTGCGGATATGTTCTTAATGCCTTCTCAGTATGAGCCTTGTGGCTTAAATGCCTTATTCTCATTGGCTTATGGTACTGTTCCTGTGGTGCGTGCTACCGGTGGTTTGAATGATATTATTCAGGAATATGATTCTGAAACAAACGAGGGTAATGGATTCCTATTCCAAAAATATGAAGTTCGTGATTTCACTGCAACAGTTTCAAAAGCTGTGAAGTTATTCAAAAAACGTAAAATTTGGAATCAGCTCATCACTAATAATATGGCAAAAGATTATGGCTGGGGCGATAGAGCTGAAGAATATTATAAAATTTATAGAGAGTTGAAAAAATAAACTTTTCGCATAAACGAACGTATATGAATGGGCTGTACTGTGTGTTTACAGTCCTTTTTTCTAAAATATAATTTGAATGCTATGAAATATAATTTTTTAATAGGTATTATGGCCGTTGTATCTGCGGCATTAATTGTGTCTTCATGTAATGAACAGCCGACAGAAGTCGGAAGTCAATTACTTAGTGATACTGTGGTTATAAAAACTTTGAATTCTGATAAAGATAGTATTATACAATCGGGAGAATATTTTAAATATATTATTCCTGCTTATACGAGTGAAACAGCCTTAGTCGGCAATTATGAAACTATTAATGCACCTTATCTGTGTATGTTTAATGAGCCGGAGGATAGTGTTCGTAATATTCCGGTAGAAAGTATTATAACTGCTGAATTTGTAATGTATTATGAAACTTATACTATGGGCGATTATAATTCAGGACAGCTTTCATTAGATGTTAAGACTGTCGATTCACTCTGGATAAAAGTTGATACCGATGAAATCAAGAAAACAACATGGGATTCTCTGAACGACCCGGCCAAAAATTACTTCGGGCGGAAAATTGGTGAGTATGCCGGAGTTCTTGATTTTTCTGATAGTAATGCTTCAAGACGAATACATATTCCTATTGAAAAATCTTACGCAGCGTTGTTGACAGAATATAACGAAGAAGATTCAATTAACCACCGTCCTAAAACTCACGGTATAGCATTCCTGCCACGTGAAGACTGTTCGATAATCCAGCAGTTCAGAACAAGTGTATCAGGATATTCTGCTGATACTATAAGCCATTTACGAATAGTTTATACCAATGATAAAGGAGTGCAGGATTCTATAAGATTGCATATTTCTCACGATGGTATGTTTTCAAATTCTGTAATTACAGACCCTAATCTTCTGTATGTACAGGCTGATGTGGATTATCGTAGCGTTCTCAAATTTGATTTGTCTGATATTCCTGAATTTGCAGGAATTATCAAATCTGAATTGGAATTGACATTGAACGAAGGGGAGTCAATCGCAAGTAACGAAGGGCTTGACACACTCGTAAGAATTGGGATATTTGCTTCAAGAGAGGAGACTTCTGCTTTGGCGACTTATGTAACTTCTTCGGGAAAACGAGATACCGCTAACCCAACAAAATATATTTTCAGAAGCATTTCCGGTGCTGTCGAAAATATTGTTCGTACCACAAATGGAAAAGGGGAAGTAATTCTATATCCATATTATTATGCAAAAGATGATGGATTAAATCATAATAGAATTGACAGATTAGCATTTTATGGGCCTAATGCAGAAAACCCTGCTAACCGTCCAAAATTAAAAATTGCTTATGAGACTAAAAATAAAAAATAAAGTCTGAGTATGTATTAAAGAGACAATTAAAAATTGCCCTGCTGATTTTAATCAAGTAGGGCAATTTTCTCATGTATAAAGGAGATTGATTAGTTATCAAAATTTTGCTATCATGGACTATTCGTTTTCCCGCTCCAAATTCAAAAGATATTTTTTTATCTCTAAGCCTCCTGCATAGCCGCCCAATCTGCCGTCTGCTCGAATAACCCTATGGCATGGCACAATGATAGGAATAGGATTTTTATTGTTTGCATTTCCGACCGCTCTTGTTGCTTTGGGATTATTTATTTTCTTTGAAATCCAAGAATAACTTTTGCTTGTGCCGTATTCAATTTTTTGTAAAGCCTCCCAAACGGACTTTTGAAAAGGAGTACCCTCCAATTTTAGTGGAATTGTAAATGTTTTTCTTTTTCCTGCAAAGTATTCTTTTAATTGTAAAATGGTTAGCTCTGTTATTTCGTTTGAATTATATTCGTAATTCCTTATATTCCAATTGATTCTTAGTAATGCGTCGTGATTGGCTGTGATGAATAAATCACCGATAGGGGAGGAGTATTTTTGAGTGAAATTATGCATAATCAAAATACAAGCCGACGAGGTAACTAATAATTAATTTTATTAACACAGCTACAAGAAATAATAGGATTATTCGTATATTAAGTTTACTTTTTTTAGAATTTTTAATTAGGAAGATAACATGATTAATAGAGAGCTACTTGACCCGAAGAGTATTGCGGTCATCGGTGCTTCAAATGATATTGAAAAGCCCGGCGGTAAATTGCTATATAATATTATCCGAGGCGGATACAAAGGCGACTTATACACGGTAAATCCAAAAGAAGACGAAATACAAGGTCAAAAATGTTTCAAAACAGTAGAGGATATGCCTAATGCAGAATTAGCAATTTTAGCGATTGCCTCTAAATATATGTTGCCAACGATTGAACACTTAGTTGATAATAAAGGCACGAAAGCCTTTATCATTATTTCAGCAGGTTTCTCTGAAATTGGCGAAGAAGGTCAAAAATTAGAAAATGCTATTGTGAAGAAAATCGAATCTGTTGGCGGTTCGTTAATTGGACCTAATTGTACAGGTGTTTTGACTACCAATTATCAAGGTGTTTTCGCCGGGCTAACTCCAAAATTGAACCCACAGGGTATAGATTTTGTAACGGCTTCAGGTGCAACTGCTTGCTTTATTTTGGAAATGCTTGTTCCTGCCGGTTGTACTTTCAATAGCGTATTTTCAGTTGGTAATAGTGCTCAAATCGGCGTTGAAGAGGTATTGGAATATTGGGATAATACTTATGAAGACGGTGTCAGTCCAGCCACAAAAATCATATATATTGAAAATCTTGACAAACCGAAAAAACTTCTCAAACACGCCTCTTCTCTTATCAAAAAAGGCTGTCAAATTGCGGCTATTAAATCAGGTACTTCTGATGCAGGTAATCGTGCTGTTTCATCTCATACAGGAGCTTTGGCCGGTTCTGATGCAGCTATCGAAGCCTTATTCAAAAAGGCAGGTATTGTTCGCTGTGCAAGCCGTATGGAACTTGCTTATGTTACCGGTGCTATGCAGTACAAAAAATTGACAGGTAAACGTATTGCCGTCGTTACCCATGCAGGCGGGCCTGGCGTAATGCTTACAGATACTCTTTCAAATAGGGGCATGGAAGTTCCTGCTATCGAAGGGCCAAAAGCAGACGCATTGAAAGAAAAATTATTCCACGGTTCAGCAGTTGGAAATCCAATTGATTTTTTGGCAACGGGTACAGCTGAACATTTAGGAATTATCTTAGATGCAATCGAAGATTTTGATAATATTGATGGCTCTGTTGTTATCTTCGGTACTCCGGGAATTTTTGATAATACTCCGGTTTATAAAGTACTCCACGAAAAAATCAAATCTTGCAAAAAACCTATTTATCCTTGTCTTCCTTCTCCTACTTTGGCGAAAGAAGCGACTGAAAATTTCATGTCTTGGGGCCGTAACTACTTGGAAGATGAAACAGAATTAGGTAAAGCTCTTGCTAATATCTTCCATACTCCTGCACCTGAAATGAATGTTGAATTACCTGTGATCAATACGGAACGTATCCGTAGCATCATTGACAGCACAAATAACGGTTATCTTCCTCCAAATCGTGTGGGTGATTTATTAGATGCAGCAGGTATCAATCGTGCTAAAGAAGCAACTATCGCTCGTGAAGAAGACGCAGTAGAAGCAGCACAAGAAATTGGATTCCCAATCGTAATGAAAGTCGTTGGGCCTGTTCACAAAACCGATGTCGGCGGTGTAACTTTGAATATCAAAGACGTTGATACTATCAGAAGTGAATTCAGACGCATGATGAACATCAGAGAAGCTACTGCAGTTCTTCTGCAACCTATGCTCTCCGGTCAGGAATTATTTGCAGGTGCAAAAGCTGAAGATAAATACGGACACTTAGTATTATTCGGACTTGGCGGTGTATTTATCGAAGTATTTAAAGATGTTGCTACTTGCTTAGCTCCTGTAAGTAAAGAAACTGCTGAACGTGAAATCGAAAAATTAAAATCATACGATATGTTCAAAGGGGTTCGTGGAATGGAAGGCATCAATAAGGCTCAATTCGTTGATACTATCGTTCGTTTGTCTGCTCTTCTTAAAGCTGCTCCTGAAATAGCAGAAATGGATTTGAATCCACTTCTTGGTACGGCAGAGCAAGTTGTAGCAGTTGATGCACGTATTCGTATCGAAAAAGATAACGCAGAAGCATATTTTATTGATGATGCATACATTAATCTTTCGAAAGATCTGTAGGCTCTTAATCTTAATAACTAATAATAGTTCAAATGGAATTTACCTTTATTTCAAGGTAGATTCCATATTTCTTTGGTATCAGTCGATACGTTTTGAATTTTAATACATCAATATAAAACTTGGTGATTATTATTTTTAAATTAAATTTAATATATTTTTTTTGCTATCTAAAAAAAATATATTAAATTTGCTTTTGGAATTTTTGCAACTGGGAAGTAGAGGCTTTTTTATGAAAATTAGCAAAATAGGCAAATCGTTGAGCGAATCAGTTACTCTTAAACTGAATGCAACTGTTTTGGCAATGAGAAAGAATGGTGAACCTGTAATTCACTTGGGGGGAGGTGAACCAAAATCCAAAGCTCCTGCAAGTACAATTAAAGATGTAAATGAGCTATTGGAAACTCGCAAAGTGCGTTATTCGCCTGCTGCGGGTACTCCTGAAATGAAAGATGCAGTAATCAAATATACAAAAGATTTTTATGGAAAAGATGTTACACGTGAGAACATAGCTATTTCAAGTGGTGCAAAACAAGCTCTATCTGCGGCACTTCAATCAATAGTTGATCCCGGAGACGAAGTACTTTTTCCAACTCCATACTGGGTGAGTTATCCTGATATTGTAAAAATTGCAGGGGGTATTCCTACTACTTTCGAAGCCGCTAATGGTAGTTTATATCCGACAATTAAAGATGTCAAAAATGTCTATACAGGTAATACAAAAGCTATCATATTAAACAGCCCAAACAATCCGAGTGGTGTAGTTTATTCGGAAGAATTTGTCAAATCTTTAGTGGAATTTACTGAAGAAGAAGGTGTCTTTCTGATTATGGATGATATATATCACCGCTTGATTTTTGATGGTTACGAACCAATCAGTTGCTATAAATTTACTGAGAAAGACATCAATGATTCACAGATTATTACTATCAATGGTGTATCTAAGCAGTATGCTATGACTGGTTTTAGAATAGGTTGGGCAGTAGGAGACAAGGACATTATTAACACTATGAAAAATATACAGGGACACTTGACAAGCGGCCCGAATATTTTGATGCAAAAAGCAGCTATCGGAGCAATTTACGGCGATCAATCTTGTGTAACAGACTTAGTTTCCCAATTAGCTAAAAATCGTGATGTATTAGTTGAAGAGCTAGGCAAAATAGATGGAGTAAAATTGGAAAGCCCACATGGTACTTTTTATAGTTTTGCAGATTTCCGACATTACGAACAGGATTCTATTAAGTTAGCGACCGAACTTTTGGAAAATACGAAGGTTGTTACCGTTCCAGGGATAGCATTCGGTAAAGACGGTTTCTTGCGTATTTCCTATTGTGAATCAGCCGAAGAGATTCGTGAAGGTATTACGCGTATTCGTGAGTACTTGATGAAAAAGTAGGAATATGATTTTTATTTAAAATGGAATCTGTCTAATAGGTAGATTCCATTTGTTTTTTGATTTTCTATTGTTGTATTTTTTCAATTATCTACAACGAATTAAACACTCTTCTTCATTTTTCGGGGTCTTTCGCCATACTTGCTTATACACGGAGCCGGAGCCTTTCGATATAGTCTTATATCCGCTACTGTGAAGTACAGCAAGTGCCTGACGCTTGGTTAATCCGATAATATTAGGTTTTTCTTTGGCAGGGTTATTTTTTTCTAATCCAATTTCGTTACTGAAAGTTTTCACTTCAATTTTGTGTTTATGCCCAACTGCTACATCACCTCCCATTGGATTTTGCGAACGAATTACGCCACCACGTTTGGACTTCATAGAATAATCTAATTCGTCTAAATATTGTTTAGCATTTCCGGTCTGTAAGCCTACCACGTTTGGTATTAAAACTTCCGGTAGTTCTTCGTGACTAATTTTCAATACGCTGTCGATAATATAATTGTTCTGTGCTAAGAAATGATTTGAGCTAACCCAGCGTGCAGTAATATTCCTAAAAATTGGTCCTGCAACACTTCCGCCATAATAATAAGTTTTTGGTCTGTCAATGAGCACTAACATTACAACTTCTGGTTTTTCAGCAGGATACATACCGATAAAAGAAGCATTGTAATTATAGCCTGTGTATTTTCGGTTTTCGTCAAGCTGTTTTGAGGTTCCTGTTTTTCCGGCAATGTGCATACCTTCCACTTTTGCTTTTTTTCCCGTTCCTTGTTCTACTACACCAACAAACATTTTTCTTAGTCTGCGAGCATTTTCTTTGTCGATAACTTTTCTTATCATTTCGGGTTTATTTTTTTGTACAAGGTCGCCATCTGCAGTTCGTATTTCTTTTACGATATGTGGTTTCATCAAAATACCATCGTTAGCTATTGCGGAATACGCCATGGTCAGTTGAATTGGAGTTACATCTACTCCGTATCCGTGTCCAATGTATGCAGTAGTTACTCCGCTGAAATTTTTGGGTTTCGGTAGTTGTCCGGAAATCTCTCCACGCATATCAATTCCCGTAGGAACTCCAAAACCGAAGTCACGAATATATTTATAAAATTTGCTTGCTCCGCCTGCTTCCTCAATCTTATTGGCAAGTGTAGCGAAGACTACGTTACTGGATTGCTCAATTGCTTCAGTGAATGTCATTTTTCCGAGTGGGTGAGAATCACGAATAATTCTGTCATAGATTTTGACTTGCCCGTTATTGCCATCGACTGTATCATCTTCCGCGATTATGCCCTCTTCCAAAGCAGCCGCAGCGGTAATCATTTTGAAAGTGGAACCGGGTTCATATTGGTCGGTTACAGTTCTGTTCCTAATTTTATCAAATGTTGTAGAAGCTCTGTCCATAGGGTTGAAATCAGGGTATGAAGCCATCGCAAGTACCTCGCCTGTTTTTGGATCAACTGCTACGACTGTCCCACTTCTCGCTTCGAAAAACTTAACACCTTCTTCCAATTCATATTCTACAATTTTCTGTAAATCTACATCTATTGTTAGTTTCAATGTATGTCCATCGTGGGCATCTTCATGCTGAAGAGCAGGTGATAAATATAGATGTCCGATGGCATCTCTTTGACAAAATAGTTTTCCGTCTTGCCCTTGTAATTCTTCGTTATAGCGAAGCTCAAGCCCACCAACACCTACTGCATCAATGTTTGTTAACCCTATAACTTGTGAAGCAGCCTTGCCATGTATGTATTTTCGTTTTTGATGGGGTATTTCTAAAATTCCGCGGTCTGCCAAAGCCTTGATTGCTTTCACATCGTTTTCACTGATATTTCGAGCTAACTCTACGTAATGATTCTTGCAGTCAATAATTTTTTTACGATAATAATCGACTGTCGTATCAGTACGTATTGCTAAAATTTGACACAAACGCATGGTATCTTTCAAATAAAATGGATCCACTGCTACGGTATATAATTCCGTAGAAGTAACAAGTAATTTGCCGTTTCTATCGACTATATCGCCACGCTTTGCTTCGAGTGGTTTGACTGCTTCGTGTTGCTTCTTGGCTTGTTCCTTATAAATATCGCCTTCGATAATCTGTATTTTGAATAAGTTACCCGTTATCACTAATAATCCCCCGAATATTAGTAATAACACAAGGGCAAACTTCGCGGATTTGCGTTTCGCTGCCATGTTTTCCCCAATTTTTATGCTACAAAAACAAACCTGATTAATCAGATTTATTCATATTGCAAATATACGCTTTTTTATTTAGATAGCAATAATTTTTTTGTGTTATTTCTCTGAAAAAATTATCATAGATATAATATCAGCCCTACTCTATTACTTAAAAATATATTGTCAATTCTGAAATAATTCGTAATTTTGATTTTTTGAATTATCGTATATAGTAATGAAGAAAATTATAATTGCATTTGTGTTTATGGTTTCTGCCGTAACTTTGAAAGCTGAATATTATCATGGATTTATAGATACTGTTTTGTCCTTTACTCCTACGGATACACAAATTTGGGGACGTGATGCGGAGTACTACCCTCAAAATATTTTTGGTCCTCCTGTCAAAGTGGCCTCAAAAGATGCTCCGGCTTTCTCTGAATCTGATGTTCTTTCGTTGGGGCGAGATGGAGAAATCATTGTTGGGTTTAAAGATTATTTTATCATCGACGGGGAAGGGGCAGACTTCACAGTTTTTGAAAATGTAATGATAAATATGGCCACAAAGAAAAGTTATGCCGAACCTGCAAAAATTGCTGTTTCTCAAGACGGTATCACCTTTTACGAAATTCCTTACGATACTCTAACTCTTGAAGGATGTGCAGGAGTGCATCACACAAATGGAAGTGCTGACCCATTCGATGCAAAACGTAGCGGGGGTGATGCTTTCGATTTGGCAGATGCAGGTTTGAAATGGGCGAAATGGATAAAGATTACAGATATTTCTCGGGTCGTAACCCATGACAGCAAACATCCCTATTATAATCCATTGGGTATGGTTTTAGGATTTGATTTAGATGCTGTAGCCGGAATAAACCTTGATGATAAGCCTGTAGGAATTAAGAACAAGCCGGAAAATGCTATACAATTTGCGGATAATACGATTATGCTTGATAAGCAAATCGGCGAGAATTTGGAAATTTATTCTGCTTGCGGAGTATGCCTGTTCAAACAAAATATAATGCAAAATGTATTGAATATATCAACATATCCAAATGGAGTTTACTTTATTAGATACGGTGGTGAGTGCAAAAAAATTGTAAAAATTGATTAGTGGGCAAAATGATTTTCAAAAGTAGAAGAGACTTATTTTTCAAAGTTTTTATGATTCCAATAATTGTGTTGATGTTCTTGCCGATTGCTTCGGCGACATATTTTGCTGTTTTGGAGGTTTTAGGAAAAGGTGAAAGTTACTTCAAACCGCCATATTATTGGTTGGGTAATTTGATTCTTTTGGCTGTGATTGCAAATTTGTTGTGGATATATTTTGGAACAAGGTACGAGCTGAAAGATGGTTTTTTGTATTGGAGACAGGCCTTCATAAGAGGAAAAATAGAAATTCGCTCAATTCGGAAAATCCAAAAAGGAAAAACTATGTTAGTAGCTATCAGACCCGCTACCGCCCAAAAAGGTTTAATTATAAAATACAATATGTATGATGAGATTTATATTACGCCAAACACAAGTGAATTATTTATCGAAGAAATTTTGAAGTTAAATCCTAATATCGAAATTGTAGAATAATATTGATTTACATGGTGTATTCAATTAGGGTGGTATGCCAATAAAAAACTCGAACGCATTTAAACATCCGAGTTATGAGCTTAGCGATGCTTAATATCACTATAATTTTATAGTCTTCTTGAGAATTTTTTCACCCCTTTGAAGTATCAACTCAATTTTATCCCCTCTAACTGCATCGCCAACGACGATATTATAATCTTCTTCATCGACTATTTTTGTTCCATTTGCTTCTAAGATTATATCGCCCAATTTAATCCCTAACCTATCCGGCTGAGAACCTTCTTTGTATGAATAGACTACGACCGCCTCACGTAATTCTGTTCCGAGATAGCGTGCAATTCTTTCGTTCATTTCTTTTACCTGCATAGGTGGATTAAAATTCCGTTCGATAGTTCCATTTACAATCAGTAAATCAACAATTTTTTTCACACGGTTGATTGGAATTGCAAATCCAATCCCGATACTACCCGCACCCTGAGCACTCTGTGCAGTACTCCAAATAATAGTATTCATTCCGATAACTTTACCATCAGCATTTACTAATGGCCCGCCCGAATTACCCGAACTGATAGCTGCATCAGTCTGAATCATATTTTTATAAATTCGGTTGTGCGGGGTGGACTCTTCCATAAAACTAATACAGTTGTTAGATACAATTCCGAGCGTTACAGTTGGCTTAGAATTTTTATCAAATAGCCCGAACGGATTTCCGAAAGCCAACACCCATTCGCCGATTTGAATATCGTCTGAATCTGCTAATTTCAAATACGGTAAATCTTCCTCTGCATTGATTTTCAAAAGGCATACGTCTGAAACCATATCAGCACCGATAATTTCTGCTTCATATTTTTTCCCGTCCGTCATTGAAACCACAATTTTAGAGGCATTTCCGGCTACGTGGTGGTTTGTCAAAATATATCCGTCAGGCGAAATAATATATCCGCTACCCAAACCTTTGACTTCATATTCACGGTATCTTGACGATCTACCGCCGAAAAAATATTCCATTATCATATCTTGGCGTGTTGCTCTTTGTCGATAAACTTCTGTTACGTTAATACCTACGATTGCGGGGGATACGTCTGCCACTACATCTGTAAGAATAGATGAACGTTTCTTAGAAATTCTATCGTTCTTTTCGTCTAAATCATTTGAGTTGTATGTGTTGCTTTCAGAATATATTGCAACGTCCTTGTATTGTTCTTCTTGAGCATTGCAAGAGACCATCATAGTTACAAGCAGTACCGCTATTATCAAACTGCTTTTCTTCATCATACTCTCCAAAATATTTTTAAATAATTACCCCGTATTAGTACGTATATTCTTTTCATTGGTTACTTGCATATAACTATCTATTTTTGAATTAAAATTTTTGCTAATCCCCACTGTCCGCCTTCCATAAATTTTATGAAATATACGCCGTTCGGAAATTCGGAAATATTAATTTGATGTTTACCTTTGTTTAGGTTTTCCATACGTCGTATGATTTTTCCTGCAATGTCGATTAGGTATAGTTCATCAATATTTGTTTTCAAATCCATAGTAAAAATTCCATTTGTTGGGTTTGGATAACAAATCATTAATTTAGAAATATCCTCAGTTTTCGGTTTTACTTCGTCGCCTTTATTGAATACATTTTCACTTATTTCTTTTTCGGTAAGTTCAGGATTTTCGCAATTAGGAATCATTGCAAACTGCCCGATTAGTCTAATGAATAAGTCATTCATTTTTTCTACTTCGTAGCTATCGGTAATAGGTTCGAGATGGTCGTTGCCGATACCGCTGTCATCTGTCAAAAATACATACGTGCCGTTAGTGGCAAGAGCCGTCGAACGCATCAAAAATTCTGTTTCTCGTTCGATACCACTACATGCAACAGGGATTACCCTAATTCCTTCCATTGCAAGGCGGGCAGTAATTTCGTGCAGGCGTTTCAAAGTTTTTTCATCTTCGTGAGCAGGGGCATCTAAAATCAAAAACATCAATCTTGCTGCAGCATCTTCTGACCATTCGAAACCATTAACTGCGGTTTCCATAGCTACTTCTACAGCTTCGGGATAATCGCCTCCACCGCTTGCATGCTGAGAATTGATAAATTTTAAAGTCTGATTAATATCAGTAGAGAGTGGCGTTTTTGTTACTAAGTAGCGTTCTCTTTTATCTCTGTAAAATAGGCTGCCTAAGCGTACTTCCAACTCTTTGTTATTTTCTTTCACTCTCGTTATAATGTCGTTTAATTCTGCTTGCAAGTACTCAATTTCATCACCCATAGAGCCCGTTGCATCTACCGCAAAAAGAATATCTAAGTTCTTATGATTATCGCATAACCAGTCTGTTTGTATTATATTTACGCCCTCTTTGAAAGGGTGAGCGTCTTCTATAGTTTCGGTATTGCCATCTCTTTCTGTCTCTATGATATAGTCTTCAATTTTTTCATAATTATAAATATTTGCCCAAAGTTCGGCTTTGCCTGTATTATCCGAGCGAGCCTGCCAAATGATTTCATTATTTTTATTTTTGAGATATACTTTTGCATCAACTACAGGATTTCCGGCAGAATTAACTAATTGTACTGTATATCTGTTAGTAGTATTCATCTCCCAAACTTCCCTAAATTCAGATAATTCTTCTTCCGAAACATCATTCCACATATCCCATTTTCTAAAATCATTTACTTCTCCCGAAGTCAGCGTTCCGGCTTGTGCAGAAGAAGTAGGAGGTACGGAACTTCCTATTTCTTCCATATCAATACCGCCAGACATTGCTTCTTCGCTTGCTAATCCAATTGCCATTGGTCTTTTCATACTTTTTGATACGCTTGCATCACTGGCGAATTCCATTTCATCATAGTCACCAAAACCTCCCTCTTCGGAATATCGTTCACCCATTGGATAGAATATTCCATTAGTATCAATTTTATTGGTATCTTTGATAAGTACAAAATTAAGATTTGAGACTCCACCGTATTTCAAAATTTTCACATCTTTAATTTGAAATTCTTTGCCTATGCAAGTTGCCATGACTCTATGTTCTCCGTCTGGAATATTTAGTATTTCATATTTTCCATTAGACGAATCAGAAACATTAGTTTTACAATCTGTACCAATTACTCTAATTTCTGCTCCTACTACCGGCTTTCCATTTTCATCATATACCTTCCCCCTGAGTTTTCCTATTCCCATGGCTTTTTGATTTAATTTAAAGCTATCGAGATTAAGCTGAAAATCATACTTTGCATCTTTCTTGACTTTAATTTTTATTTCTTTTTTATCAGGGAATATATATATGTAATCATAAATTTGGAAATAAATTTTATAAGTATCCTCTTCTAAATTTAATGAATATTCACCAGTAAGATTAGTAAAATACTTTTGTGTCATTGAACCTTTTGTTGCTACAATTTCAATTCCTGTCAAAGGTTTACCATTTTCATCAGTAACCTTTCCTGAAATCAAATATTCCTTAGCGAATAGACTTGTAGATACAAGCATAATACCCAATAATAAAAAAATCTTTTTCATAATATACCTCATAATAAATATAGTCAATATATATATAACATGATTTTTGGGTGATTAGTTACAAAAATTGAAAAAAAATTTAATAATGTGATTTATTTGGGGTACTGATTTAGGGTATATTCTAAGATACATTTTACGGCCAAAATAGCTATTCTAAATTCATATTTTGCCAAAAGGTGGTGAGTAAAAATCAACTATAAGTTTACTATTGTGCAGGTTTTTCCGGTCAAAAATGGTATGCCGAAAATTATGAAAAAATATATTTTTATAAAAAACAATGGCTTACGTAGTTTGTGAATATAAAAAAAATGTATAGGCATTTGAATTGATACTATATTGGCGTACACGGATGTACGATTGTGAAATGTAAGGGAACGTTGCTAAGGAATGGCAAAATTAAAAAGACATATAGTATTGTTGATTGTCTTAACGCTCTTTGCGGTGCAAAATGTGTTTGCAGCTCGGATAAAAGACATCGCCGAAATAGACGGAACAGGAAAAACGGCAGTAGTTGGTTACGGCTTAGTTACCGGTCTGAATAATACAGGTGATAATCTCCAAGCATCACACACGACGCAGTCAATAATGAATATGCTGAAAAAATTTGGTATTACGGTACCAAACCAAAACCCACGTTTCCGCAATGTCGCAGCCGTAATGGTAACAGCCGATATTGAAAGTTTTTTGAAAACAGGACAAAGAGTTGATGTGCAAGTCTCATCTGTAGGTGATGCGACATCATTGCAAGGTGGAATACTGCTAATGACTCCGATGCTAACCTCGAAAGGGAAATTTGTCGGGAATGCTCAAGGTGCTATATCAGTAGGCGGATTCGGAGCTCAGTCGCTTGGTTCTATGGTTCGTCGAAATTTTATCACGACGGGCAGAATACCTAATGGATTGAAGTTAGAAATAGATTTTAACGCTCAGGTAGTAAATAACGGTACTCTTCAAATTAATTTGAGACAACCCGATTTTACAACTGCAATGAATGTTACAGACGCTATCAATAATGGTATTGGCGGCGGAGGTATTAATGCCGTTACCAGTGATGCAGGAAGTATAGAAGTAACTTTGCCGACAGGTATGAATCAGGCTCAAATGATGCAAACTTTAGCATCTATTGAGGGATTACAGGTAGATACTGACCCTCATGCAAAAGTTGTTATCAATGAGAGAACGGGAACTATCGTAGTCGGTGGAGCAGTAGAATTGCATGATGCAGTCATAGCACACAGCGGTTTGGAAATTCGTATTGAAAAACAGGTGCTTATTCCGCAGCCTGCTCCGTTTAGAATTTTACCTCCTTGGGTGGTGAAAGAAACGGCAGAGTTGGCCGCAGAAGAAGATGCCAAAGAAGAGAATGTTAGTGTATTACAAGTAGATGCCGGCGGAGCAGCTCCAACAGTTGCAGACGTAGCAAATGCACTAAATGCCCTCGATGTTGGTAGTCGTGATTTGATTGCAATATTCCAAGCTCTGAAAGAATCAGGATCGTTGAAAGGCGAATTGATAATTCAGTAACTCTTTGAAAAGTAGATTTTTGACAATTAGTGGAGTTTAAAACTTGTCAGTCGTGAGTGAGATTTTGACAAGCTCATTAGGCAATCAAGTTTTAACATATATTTACATAGGAAATATTATAAAAATTCCGGCAGGGAAGCCGGTGTAATGGCACGGATGCCCTTTAATATTCCGCATGGAACGCGGCTCAGGAGGCCACCATGGAACTTGCTTCGTTTAATTTAAAACCTCAAGATTTATTGCAAAAAGGGAACAATGAGATTCTCAAGCAAAAAATCAGCGAGATAAATATCGGAGAAATTCAAAATGTACAGCATGTAAAGGACAGCGAACTCGCAGGGTTCGAGAAAGCTGCCCGAGGATTTGAATCAATCTTTATGAATATGCTTTACAAGGAGATGAAATCCGGTTTGGATAAGAATGCTTTTTCAAAAGAGAATAAGCAACTCTATTCCTTCGGAGACAAGACTTTAGGCGGGTACGTTGATATGTTGTTCACAGAGCAGATGTCAAATTCCGGACAAGGAATCGGTATCGCCAATATGATTTATAAACAGCTTACCGGACGTGAGCTACCATATAAATCACAGACATATACCCCGCTCACGGAGCAAGTTCCGGCCTCCTTTAATTCTAAACCTGAGAGCAGTGCAAAGCCTGATAAGCTTGCACTGTTCAAGCAGGCGACAGAAATGCAGACCGACCCATTTTCAAAAGATTCTTTTTGGGATGCGATGCTTACACGTATGGATAAGTATCAGGAGCATATCAGAAAGGCCGCAAACGAGAATAAGGTCGAAGAAAATTTGATTAAGTCATTGATAGCAGCTGAATCTGCGGGAAAACCTGATGCCGTTTCTCCTGTTGGAGCAAAAGGTTTGATGCAATTAATGGACGATACTGCCAAAGAATTGGGAGTATCAAACCCTTTCGATATTCAGCAAAATATCGAAGGAGGAACCAAATACATCAAGCAGATGCTAAACAAATTCGATGGCGAAATTGATTTGGCATTAGCTGCGTATAATGCAGGCCCGGGCAATGTTCAAAAATATAACGGTGTGCCACCCTTTGCTGAAACTGAAAAGTATATCACGAGAGTAAAGGATTATATGAATAAATTTGAAAAAAGGGTATAATTAAGCACGGTATGAATGTGAATGAGTTTGGCGAAAATATTAGTAGAAACATTGTCAATAGTGAACTATTGGAACTCTTGAAAAAAGAGGCTTTGCTTTTGGAAGAGGTGTTGAAATTGTCCGAAAAGCAGCAGAAAGCCTTGGTTGATTTTGATATAAAAAAAGTTGAACGGATTACTTATCTTTTGGAACAAGCAAGTAATGAACTCAATTATGCAACTAAGCAAAGAGTTAGTTTTGTAGCGGACGCTCTGCACTTAGATCCTTATGAAACTAAGAGTTTGAAATTATCCGAATACGAAGATATTTTCGAGCTTGATGGCAAAGCAGAAGAAATTAAATCCCTCTTCCGTGAAAAAACGAAAGCTATGTATTCGATTAATGCCGTAAATAGGATGCTCGCAAACCGAGCTTCACATAGTATTAGGGATATGCTTGCTATAATGATGAACGGTAATCGCAAAGTGTGTAACGTAAGAATTTGATTTTTTTAAATATAGCCGCAACTTATGCGGGGGTGTAAGATGAATAGTTTAAACATTAACTTAGTGGAAGAGGCAAAAGAACTTCGCTCGACTGTACTTGATATCAGCGAAAAACTGCCTCGTGAAAAAGTGAGCAATCTGAAACACAGATTAGATAACTGCTTGAATAATCTGCCGAATCATATAGAGAACGGATTGGCCACTGACAAAAAAATTGAACGAATTAGAAGTTTCGTTCGTGCGAACGGAGATTTGAATGAATGCCAAGATTATCTGACAGCATTATCTCATCTTCAGTACATCAGTAAAAATGATGATGAAGTTATTGATAAAATTGCTAATCTCCGTGAAAAAATTAACAGCCCTGATATTATACGTCAGAAAGCTATTAATTAATTGCTATTCCGTATATTACGGCGAAAGTATGTCGTGAATATTATACATAGTAAGGGAATGGCAGAAAATATTCTACTTCAAAATGCAGGCATATTTTGCAGGAAGCACACTTGTCTGCTTTATTTTATGATAGGTTAAGGAAGACCAGAGGTTATCATGCCCGGATTATCATCGTTAGAAATCGCAAAACGCGGACTGCAAGCCCAGCAGTACGCTCTTGATGTTACAAGTAATAACATTGCAAATATCAATACTGAAGGATATTCACGTCGTAGTGCTGTGATGAGAGAGACCTCCCCTCTAATTTCTGAAGGAATGTCTTATGGTACTGGTGTACTCGTAGAGGGAGTTCAGACGTACAGAATGGAATTTTTCGATAAGGAGATACGTTCTAATATGTCTTCGCTTTCAAGCGTAGATACTGATGTTGAGGTATATAAAAAAATAGAAGCTATTTTAGCGGAACCCTCACAGCAAGCATTAGCAGAAACCATGACAGAGTTTTTTACAGCATTCGATAAACTTGGTATAGCTCCCGAAGACGAAGCTCTAAGATTATATGCCGTTGAACTTACGAAGACAATGTGTGAGCAATTTAATGGCATATCGTCAAAACTTAGCGAGCTGAAAAATGATATTCATGACGAAATGAATGCCCAGATTTTGCTTTCTAATAATTTAATACGAGATATTGGTAATCTTAATTATGCTATAGGAAAATCTGGTGCCGAAACGGGACAAGATATTCAAACATATTATGATGAAAGAGAAGTAAAATTAGAAAAATTATCTGAAATAATTGATGTTTCCGTAGCAGTTCAATCAGACGGACAGGCCAATGTTTACGCAAATGGAATTAACATCATTAGCGATAATGATGTTAGTCAGTTAAAATTGAAAAGCAATATTGATTCGGAAACTCAAGAAGTTTCCGTAGAGCTTTATTCTTATGATAAAGTAAAAGACAAGTTCACTAAGTTAGAACCTAATAACGGCAAGATGTCAAGCTATATGAGGCATTACAATGAAACGCTCGACCCATTCGAGCAGAAAGAAACAGCTATGTCCGTAATCCGTTCGGTTGATAAATTAGCAAATACAATGGCTACGAAAGTGAACGAAATCGCCATAACAGGATTTGGATTAGATGATACAGATGCACCTAATAGATTATATTTCAATAAATTTTCCAATCAGCCGATTAATGCGGCTAATATATCAATAAATCAAGATATTATGCAGTCTCCACGAACAATGCCTTTAGCCTCGAAAGCGGGTGAGAGCGGAAATAATAATGTGGCATTGAAAATCGCAAGGTTGGGGCAAGATGCAACTTTTATAGGAGAGCAGACCGCAAATGAATTTTATTCAGGGTTCATTGGTCAGTTCGCAACACATACACAATACTCCGAATCAAATCAAGGACGTATGAAGTTGATTTCCGAACAGTTAGAAAATCAAAGGCAGTCAATGATTGGAGTAAACGAAGATGAAGAAGCTATTAGTTTGGTAAAATTCCAAAGAGTTTATGAGTCATGTTCACGCTTGGTTACAACTTTGAACCAGATGTTACAAGTACTTGTAAATTTAGGACAGTAGTAAAATACATCCACTTATTCCGTTTTGTTGATAAGGAGTGGGTTAGGAGAATAAAATGAGAGTAACAACAAATTCGTATGTAAATACATATCTTAGAAATTTGGAAAATGTTTCGACTGAGAAACTCAAGAACCAAATCCGAATTTCAACTGGTAACGATATGTTCAATCTTGCCGATGGTCCCGATAGAATAGTAGATATAAAACAGATTGATAATCGTATCACCGAGAATGAACATTATATTGAAATCACAGATGATGCAATTAACGAAATGCAGTTAGGACATGATAGTTTGCAAAATATTTCTAATCATTTGGAAACTCTTCGTGAGTTAATGATTGATGCAAGTTCTGCTGCAAATTCCGGTAATCTTGTAACAATGGGGCATTATGCAAAAGGAATTCTGAATGATATGATTAATATCGCAAATGCAGATTTTAAAGGGAAGTGCCTATTCGGAGGAACGATTACTCGTCCGCCGTCAGAAGAAACAGGAAAACTTAATAAATATTTTCCTTTTGAATTAATAGAAGATGACCCTACTGACAAACATCCGTCAGGAATACAAATCAGATTCAAGGGCAATCAAAATGAGCGAATTATCACAAAAGATCCTCGTACGACTGAACAGATTAATACTATTCCTGAAAAAGCTTTTGGCGAGGGGGGGACAGAAATTTTTGAAACCGCCCTCAATATAGTGGAGCTTCTAATCTACGATGATAATGGTGAAAAGCGTGCTGATGATGATTACCTTGCCCCTGATGAAGTAGAAATAGTTTCTCAATTACATATCAAGATTGATGATTTACAGCATGCTATTGATGCCGAAACCTCAAAACTGGGAGCAGTTATAAATCGTGTAAGTCTCGTAAATACACAACTTAAAAGTGAAAATGTTAATCTCGCCGGATTCCGGTCAGATATTGCCGATACCGATGTTGCAGCCGAATCTGTTGAACTTACGAAAAACGATAATGCCTTGCAATATGCACTTCAAGTTGGAGCTACAGTAACGAAACTTTCACTGTTTGATTACCTATAGTCAAGAGTATAATAAATTAATAATCAAAAAAATATGAAATTTTCAAATACCAACATCCGAAGACAGGATAGACTTCTAAATGAAACAGAAGCTCGCCGATTATTAGAAACGGTGGAGTATGGCTTTTTGAGTATGATAGATAATGATGAAGCATATGGAATACCAATAAGTTACGTTTGGGATGGTGACGAAAAAATTTACTTGCACTGTGCTCTCGAAGGAAGAAAATTGAACTGCATCGCAAAAAATAATAATGTTTCTTTCAGTATAGTTGGTAAAACAAACGTAATTTCTAATCAATTCACAACTGAATATGAAAGTGTTATACTAAAATGTAAGGCATATATAGGACTTTCTTCAGAGGAACGAATGAAAGCATTAGAATTAATTCTAAATAAATACTCGCCTGCCGACAAAGAAATCGGGATGAAATATGCCGAAAAATCTTTCAATAGAACTGAAATTATAAGGCTAAACATTTCTGATTTTTCAGGGAAAGCAAAGTCTATAAAACTTTATAAATCACACTAATTTTTATTTTGATACACCCCTCCCTCCCAGAAACCCGCCGTTGCGGGGTCTTAACACAAGCTCCCTGGTCGAAAATGGTACTTGCGGGAAGCAAATCAAAAAAAACTACCGCCCCTTCGACTACGCTCAGGGAGCTTGCTAAAAAACGCTCAGCCTGCTTTTGGCGGGTGTCTCTTTTTTTTCATTTCACACGGTCATTTATACTTGAAGCCTATAGATTGATGGTTTGCACTGCGTGCAAAAATCAATCGGTCGAGATATACTATATATCCTTCTAATGACCGTCACACTAATTTTCAAAGAACGCACT